>ERZ1292632.576-Hain-H43-01um-R2-576-length-40547-cov-15_pt1 | contig 40547 bp, 59 predicted proteins | sample MGYA00564407_ERZ1292632 | MGnify/ENA primary metagenome ERZ1292632 (study PRJEB36523, sample SAMEA6512637) | groundwater metagenome | collected 2019-01-08 | study: AquaDiva: Metagenomics assemblies of 32 groundwater samples | reverse complement strand
AAGGAGCTGCTATCGTTGGGCCTGATTGCCTGTTCAAAACTCAGGTCGGTAACATTACCACCGAGCAATTAATAAATGATAACTATTTAATTGAACCTCATTTCGAGGTTGATAAAAACTTAGTATTGGATTTTTCAAATGTACGAATTAAACAAAACGGGCAGTTCGATCAAAGGCAGCTAGAAACGGTTATAGAAAAGAGCGCCCGTTTAACAGAGCTTATCTGTGATCAGGTTGTCCATATCATGGAAACCCAAGCCAGGCGTGGGGTCTTTTTCTTTGCAACCACCAAAAAACATGCTTTCGAAATCTATAGCCACCTCCCGCACGAACAATCAGCAATTATTTTAGGGGAGACACACCAAGATGAACGTACAGAAATTTTGGAAAAAGCACGAAAAGGGAGTATTAAATATCTTGTTAATATCGCAATTATTAGTGTTGGTGTCGACATTCCTGCATTTGACACAATCGCTTACTTGCGACCTACAGAAAGTCTTGTGCTTTTGGTGCAAACCATAGGAAGAGTTTTACGTCTGTCTCCAAACACCAATAAAGTTGATGCACTTGTATTGGATTTTGCAGGGAATATCGAGCGTCATCGTGATTGGGATAATCCTTTATTACAAGAAGCGGTTAAGCAAACCCTAGACAAAGATAAACCACTGGTAATCTTATGCCCTCAATGTATGGCCATGAATACAGAGCATGCAAGACGGTGTGTAGGTGTAACCAATGAAAAACGTTGTGACTATTACTTTGAATTTAAAGACTGCCCCAATGCTGAGTGTGGTGTTCAAAACGATATATCCGCACGCCATTGTAGGGTTTGTGAAACCGAGATTATCGACCCCAATGCTAAATTAAAGCTAGATGCCGTTAAAAGCCGTTATAAAGAGGTTTTAGTGTTGCAAGCAAAATATGGCATATCAGGTACGCAAAATAGTTTTCGCGTTAACTGTGCGTATAGGTGTCAGGATAAGGATGGAAATGAGGGATCTGTTTACGAACATTTCACCCCTTCATCTGAAAAAGCTAAAAATGTGTTTTATGGCCAGTTTGTTAGAAAGCACTGTGTAAAATCATCGGATTGGTATCCTTATTTAACAAAAAGACACAAAGTAGAGGAAATGTTACAAACTATAAACACACCCAAACGATTATTGGTATTACCCGATAAAAACGGCACAGTAATTAAGAAAAAGTTTTTTGATTAAACGATAATAGTACAAAAGTAATCAGTGAATTGTGATGTATTATAAATTATAATCCACGCGCTGAACGCATGAAAAGGAAACTAGACAAGGATTAGTCCAAACATGGAAAATTAGGAGTCGTTGTTTATGAAGTTGTATAAGATATATTTAATCCCTCTATTTTTAATTTCAACATCAACACAAGCAGGGTGGGGCGTTACTACCGCAGCAAGTAGAGCTAATTGCATGAATAATGAATCTATTACGTGGAATAGTAAAAAATCATTTAATTGGAAAACCATTTCTATTCATCAACATGTTAACGGCAAAAAAGGCCCCTATTGGAATCATATAGTTGATACAGGATGGGCGGTCACATGGCGTTCAGCCGCAGTTCATTGGGGAGAATCTCCAGAGGTTGGCACTTATAGATGGGATGTTTCTGGATATCATTTTTTTGCAGGATATGCGAACGGCAAATGGCCTTTTGCAGAAAACTACGCAAGAGATTGTCATCTGTATGATGGCTGGTGGGATATTTAGATAAATAGGATGATTAAAATGAAAAAAATATATGCCTTAGCGTTAACCACATTAACTGTTTCCTGCTATGCGGAAACGATGGATGTAGACGCATTTAAAGCCAAATTACAATTGCTAGATAATAAAATAAGAATTGTTAAATTAAAAGATTTTATGAAGTCATCTATTAGCACTAATGAAGACCAAATAGAAATGAAGCTTCTAATTGAAGATATGCAACAAACAAAAAAAGAAATGGATAGTAAGGGATATGTTTTTAAACCAAGTCCCTATATTCATTTTTTACTTAACGAAATAAAAGACGAAAAAACAAGGCAATTTATACAAAGCAAATCTTCTGAATTGTCTAGTGAGCTTAGTAATTTTAAAATTGCTTACGACTATAAATCAATAAATCCATCTTTCTATGAACAACATTTGGGATTCAGTCCGATGGGGACTTATGTTAATTGCTTTGAAAATGAATGCCAAGAAGGATGGACTGGAGCTGTTGAATATTTTGAAAAAGATGGTTTAACTTGCTCTTATTCTGAACATAATACTAAGCTAGCGCATGGCGGGAATGAATTAGTAGAGGAATTAATTACTTATAATATAAATAATAAACCTACTATTGAGATTGTATTTAAAGATACCACAGGCGTTTTGTATAATATTGAATGGTTCCAGGAGGATTTTGATAGATCTTTGGAATGCGCTTCCGTTAATTATTCTAAAGATAATTTAATAAAGGTTCATAAATTTGCTAAAGAAATAGATAAAAAATAAATAATTTTGGAGTTTTATTTAAAAATGATTAAAAAATTATTATGTTTTTTATTGGGTCATAAGTTTGGCGGGTATTTGCCGCCAAATGAACAAAGAACCCCGGAGCAATTTTATTGCACACGCTGCAAAAAAATCAAAAAAACTTATGAGGGGTGGTATCAATGATGAGTTTCTAAGATCGTTAATAATATTTTAAATATAGTTATAAAACATAATAATTTCGACACGATGTATCTATGTGTCGATGGGATGGAGATAGAAATGAATTTATTAACTTTTCAGCAATATGATTATCAGCATAGCTGTCAATCCCTGGATGATTTAGAAGAATTGAAGCAAAAATGGGGATTATTCATGCATTGCTTTACCAATAATGATACAGACTCATACTTGATGGGGTGGGTAGAATTAAAGACACTTCATGACAATATAGAGCGCTTATATAAGATACTTCATAGTGTTGTTGAAGAGGAATTGAACAAGCATGAATGACTTCACCAAAGAAGAGCTTATTAAGATTCAGGACTGCGTTAATCATCAATGCTATACGCAGCCTTTTGGATCAATGGAATTTTCTAGAATATGTGAGAAACTCAAAGCAATGATTGATAACTATTGCGAATTAAAAATACCTACTTTGGATGATTATGAATGACTTCACGAAAGAAGAGTTATACGACCTACAAAGTTGGGGCGACGCATATACTGCCTTTGACATAGAAAATGATATTTATAAGATGCATGAGCCACTATTGACTAAAATCCAATCCATGATTGTTAACTATTGTGAGCATGATTCAAAAGCCAGCGACATATCTTACACAAATTATTTTTGCACCAAGTGCGGAAAGGAAATAGCATGAAAAAACTGGTTCAAATAAATAAATACAATAAAAAAGCAAAAGAAAAAATACGTGAAGCTGCTGCAAAGGGCGAATTAAATGCCTATATTAAACATCCAGAAACAGGGGAACCACTAAAAGTACCCCCTGAATTAATCAGAAAAATGAAATCAGGGGAAACAGTAACAATACAAGATATAATTAATTACCAACACCATTAATTACACCTTAGGTTTGATTATTGAAATAATCAGACTTAGTGCGTTTTTAGAGCAATCAATGATTAATTTGTATGCATATATTTCTCATTGATTAATAGTAATCCGCTCAAGAATTGTACTAACAAATTGGATTATTATTATACAGTATTTTTGATTCAGTATTTACTCTATCTTTATTGTGATTGCGCAGATAGGTTAATATGAGCTCTTTTGCGGCATCAAAGCCCCAGGCAGCTGTTGCAATGTAGCCTCGTTCGTTTTTGCGGCACAAGAATTCACTTTGCTCGATAGAGAGCTTTCCTTTTCCGACTTTTAGTTCTATCCAAAGGCCGTGATAATCCCCGCAAGGGACGGCCAAAAAGAAATCGGACACCCCTTTTTTAACGCCCATGCGTTTTAGAATACGCCCTTGTTGTACAGAGCATCTTCTTTCGTTAGCAAAATGATGAAAATCGTCTGCAAGTTCTGGGTAGTTATAATGAAACCAATTAATGAGATTGATATGGTCTATTTCTTCTGGTTTAAGGCTCATTGTTTAATCCTTTAAAATTGTGCGCGGGCTAGCCATCCTTTTTTGAACTTTTCTAGTTTTGGGTTTTTAAAAATAAGTTTTTTGTAGTGAAGTGCTTGTAATCGTCTTAAGGCATTTATTAGTAGGTGTTCATTGGTGTTATTAACTGCCTCTAGTGTTTTTTTACCTAATATCCCATCGCAAAGTAGATGATGCTTCCCAATAGCGTTAATACCAGACTGTAAAAGCAAATGAGCTCGCAATGCTCCAAGGTTAACCGCCATGTCCATGATTTTAATCGCCACATAAATCGAATGAATCTTCTCATAATGATATTTATCCCAATATCCGTGTTGATATAAATGAATTGCTTGCTCTTTAGTTAGATTTTTAATGACGTTAGCGTCATCTTTATTTAATCCAATTTTCTTCAGAAAAACAGGATTTACTGTTTTTAAATAGTTAAATGTAATGCCAAAATGAGTTTCCCCGCCAGGGTCACTTTCATCATTGGTATACCCACCTTCATGATTGAGTACAACCTTTACAGCCCTGTTAAATCCATCGCTCAATATCATTTATGATTTGACCTACAGTTTTGTAATCATTTGGAAAATATAAATAAAACCAATACAGTATTATTTTTAAAACCATGATAACAATAATGACAACAATATGCCTTTTCATGTCTATTCCCTCCTATGGGTGTGGCCATAGACTTAGGAATAAGCGAAAAAACAAATAGGCCACACTTTTAAGTGTAGCAGACCAATTTAAATAAAATAGCCATTTTCAAACAAATATATAAAAAGTATTTGTAAGAAAATGGCACAATATTACCCCATTCATTAAGCAATTGTTTGAGAAAATCTCAACATAACGCCATAAAAATCATATTCAGAAGCCGCAGCATTATCTACAGTCACCTCTAATACATATTTACTATCAGCTGTATTATCAAAGGCAGGTGTAGTCACAGTACAGTTGGTTACATAAGGATTGGCTTGAGTTGCTGTGGCAAGAGTAGCTGTAATTGGAACGCTAGTTACACTTACAGCTACGTTATCTGCATAAGCAATTCTATCAAGAACCGCTGAATGTGCATCTAATGGGTTTGCAGCGATTGCATACACTAAATCAAAACTATCGAGCCTAAATCCTTTGGATGCAGCTGTCCTAATCATAGGCGTTAAATCAATGCCGATAATAGAGGTTTCATTTGCTGGTGTATGTCGTGATACGTAGTTGCCTTGAGCAAGACGAGTTACTGTCCATGTACCAGTTCCAAATGTTAGTACCTCACTAATTCCCACAAATTCTTGTTGAGCAAGAATGTTATCAGCACCAGTACTAAGCAGGAAGCTAGCGGTAGCCGCGCCAGAATCAGGGATGCTGATCACTTGGTCTTGTCCAACAGAAGCCGCATTACTAATGGTGGTATCGAAATCAGCACCAGCATTCACAGCAGCAACAATCAATTGGCCATTTGCAGCAGTGGCAGGATATGATACGAATGTTCCCGCAGAGCCAGAATCCCCGGATTGTATAAATCCACCAGTCACAACCAAATCAGAGGCAATACTTTGGGAAGTACCAACAGTTGATGACAACAAAAAGTTAGCCGTTGCAGCACCAGCATCGGGAATACTAATGGTTTGAGATTGCCCAATGGAAGACGCGTTACTAACGGTTGTAGAAAAATCACCTGCGGTATTATTAATTGCAGCCAATCTTAAAAATTCATTAGCACCAGTACCAGAAAATGAAGTAACAGTCCCAGCGGCAGCCGTAGCACCAGCAACCACATTTCCCGCAGAGGCAGTAACGTTTCCGGTAGTAGCAGTCACACCAGTACCACCTGTAACAGAGCCTAGCGTTGCAGCAATATTTCCAGCGGCAGCAGTAATATTTCCAAGAGTCAATGAAAGACTACCTGTTGCAATGGTTTGCGTTCCCGCATTGTCGGTCAACAAGAAATTGCTAGCAGCCTGACCACCATCTGGAATGCTATAAACGCGGGCAGCAGCTTGGGAAGCGTTAGTAATTTGTGTGACCGTATCCCCTGCACTATTTGCCCCAACAAGCCTTAAACTTCCCCTTGCAGCTGTTGCAGGAAAACTAGCTAAATAGCCCGCTGTTCCTGACAATCCGGCAGCAATATTGCCCGCATTAGTCACAGAGGCCGCATCAGTTGATAATGTTCCGGTTGCATTGGTTGCATGGGCTAATCTATTTGCAACAGTAGGTAATACAACATCCCCAGGACTTCCGGCAGGAATTAAAGACCAGTTAGTGCCTGAATGGCTAACTTGATAAGTTCCAACCACATAAGGAGAGGAAGGCGTTTCCTTTGTACTTACAATGGCCAAGCAAGGCATTTGAAATGAAGTACCATTTTGAACTGCTTGATTTAAAAATCCAGTGGCCAAAATTTCTGCTTCCGTATTATTGGTAGCAATATATGCATTGCTTGGGGTGACACCTACAAGCCCCACTGATTCGGTGATAATATTTAAAATAGCCATAATATTTCCTTATAATTTAAATTTATTTTAACTAGGCTCCGTCATTTCATAGCCTAGCACATAAACAGAAAGTCTTGCCCCGCCCGTAACTTTATACTGTAATTTAATATCTGAGGTAACACGCATGGTAAGACACAACCTGTCTTGAACATCCAATGGTGTTGAGCTTCCTACAATAACCCCTGTATTTTGGCCGCCAAATGAACGCAAATAAGCACTTCCAGCTGTCCCTACTGATGATGTAATGCATTGAATGTAAGCCATCCGCGCATTATCAGGTATAAATCCTGCAAGGTTAATATCTGAAAATGAAAAAGACTGTCCAGAATTAAGCACACTATATGCACTAGTGGTTTCAGCTCCAGTTAATCTAATAATGGGCATTGGCCATGCTGATAAGTGAAAATCAGGAATACCATCTCTTGCAGCATTATAGACAAATCCAAATCTTAACTTTCTGTAGTTTACGAAACCTGATGGCACTACAACTCCAGAATAAATAATGGAAGCACTGATAACGGCCCCAACTTCTCCAGTTGATTCATTCTTAATGATATAAACAAAATATCCCGTACCAGACGCAGGGCTTCCGACATCCAGCCCATTGAGTCCATTGTGCGTCATATCTAGGGTCAAAACAGACGTTAGTTGAGCAAAACAAGTTCCATTGCTATTGGCGCACCATCCTGGATTTATTAATAATGTATTGGTTGAAAATTTATCAGGCTCAAGGCCTGATAAAATTAATAGCATGGGTGTTGTAGGTGAGGTCATAATATCCCTTAAATAAATTCCGTAACGACTACATAACCAGGGGCACCATTTCCACCTGCGGCAGCAGCGCATGAGAGCGTGTTACAAGCACCCATACCACCAGAGCCAAAGCCCGCGCCACTAGATCCTGCGTTGGATGATCCGGACAAAGCCACAATTGTTCGTGAATTGGCAGAGCTTCCGTATATAGCAGGTTTTCCACCCGCGCCACTAGTCACATTATAAGCAGTTGCCGTATAAATTGCGGTTCCCGCGGCTCCTGCCTGACCAGATACAGCAACTGTTCCAGTGCCCCCAGACCCACCCGCACCCCCACCAGTTGTTGCAGCGGTTCCAGTAGCCGCAGCACCCGTGCCCCCTGTGCCGCCATTTGCAACGACAATAACGCCTACAGAGGTAGGATTTCCATTACTGCCGTTATTGGCTCCAGCTGTTCCACCACTTCCTGCCGCGCCTATAGTGACCGCTTGTGACACGCCAATAGTTGCCGCAGTGACGACTGAGCGTCTGTATTCCCCCGCGCCACCACCTCCGGCAGAGGCAACCTCTGCAACACCAGTTAACGCGCAACCGCCTCCGCCAGCACCACTTCCAAGGCATTCAATAATGCAATATTTCATTCCAGAGGTTGGTGTATAAGTGCCATTGGATGTAAATATTTGTATTGCAACGCTACTGAATGAATTGTATATAATTGTGCCGCCAGCACCAAAGGCGATGCTTGATGAATCGGTTCCTGTTAGTGTGAGTGTATTACTTGCTGTTAGGGTTTTCCCATCTGCGATAGTTAGTGTTGCTGAGGTTGCTGGTGCTGTAATAGCTACCTTGTTAATGCTGGTTGCATCAGCAACACCAAGGCTAGGCGTTGTAAATGAGGGTGAGGTGGTTCCGGCAAACGATCCGGTTCCGCTTGCTCCCGATAGCCCTAGGTTTAATTGATTATTAGTAGCCATTGACTATATCCTTATACGATGGTTAATCCTGCGCTCATTACAAAGCGCGTTCCCCAGGTTGTATTTGCAACAAGTCCGACTACTTCTATTTGATCGTATTGGTTTGCAGAAGTCACGCTGGTAGTCGCATTAGAAGAACCCACTTGAATATTATCTCCAGCCGCGGGCTCCAATATCCACCCAGCAGCACCAAGCCCCGCTATTGCAACACGTGAACCTACAGCAAAAACAGCTGGAAGTGTTACAGTAGTGGCCCCTGCATTTTGTATAATATATCCAGAATCAACAGCAGCCGCTTGAGAGGTTCCGGCAACGCCAGACCATAATAAACCCGATGTTGAATAAGCAACCGTACCACCAGCACCAAAAGCAACACTAGCACCATCGGTCGAGGTAAAAGTCATGGTATTACTACAGGTCAGTGCCTTACCATCAGCAACCGCTAGAGTTGAGCTGGTAGCAGGGGCAGTAATTGCCATTTTATTAATGCTGGTTGCATCAGCAACACCAAGGCTAGGCGTTGTAAATGAGGGTGAGGTGGTTCCGGCAAAATTTCCTGTGCCAGATGCACCTGACAAGCCTACGTTAAGAGCGTTATTAGTTGCCATATTAATATCCTTTTTTTATACGATTGTAAGGCCAGCGGATTGTGGTGCTCCGGTGGTTGTCCATAAAGTGCTGGCGGTCATGCAAACAAGCCTCAATGAATCATATCTGTTAACAGAGGCGACACTACCCCCTGCTCCAAGGCTAGAAGCACTACTACCTATTTGTATTTGTTGTCCCGCACCTTGGGCAATAAGCCATCCTCCGGCCCCTTGTCCTGATACGGCAATTTCATCACCTACAATGCTTGTAGTGGGTAGCGTTAATGTGACAACACCCACGTTATTAGGAAAATAACCATTATTGACGGTCATTTGTGCTGATGCGGCTGTAATTGTGTTCCAATTAAATACTGATTGAGCAGTGTTAAATAATTCAAAAACGATATCGCTAGTACCCATTGTGAAGGGTGCGGGTGCTACTTGTTGGAATGCTTTCCCAGTATAAAGTGTGCCTTGGTTGACTAATAGTATTTGTCCTTGGGCAATTTCTGCGGCCTGATCGTAATCTGTAGCTCTTGTAAGAACCCAATTGACTGCGCCAGACCCTACAGTCGTCACTGTATAAATACCATTTTGCAATGGTGAGGCTTGATTCCATATCAAAACCCTATCACTTACCGCTACAGCGACACCATCCAATGTCAAAGCAGCCATGGCCCCCGCATTGGTAAGCGTTGCACCAACTCCAGCTGCGCCATTTGCATAAACCACTGTTAAGGCGGCCGTAGAGGCCACGCGGCAAGCTGATTTGGTAGCATAACCCAGAGCACCCATGACATAATTAAATTCATCACTTCGAACGTATTTTTTGGTAGTTCCTGATGCTGCCTGGGTTGTATCGGTTGTGTCGGTTGCTGGCGTTAAATCTGTACCTTTTGGCGTACCAGTACCTAACGCACTAATTTTTATTTGGGCCATAATATTACTCCGTTATCAGGTAGTCGCCGCCTTCCGTTAGTATAAAAGAACCACCCTCTGTTAAAATTCCTTCTTGAGCTGGAAAGGATGTTCCATCGATATTCATTTGATCGACAAAAGGGGAATCCACAATAGGGTTATTGTGAAGATTCATGCCTAATGCCGTTTGCCAGATACTCATCATTAATTCCCATAAGGAGTAACGACTAAAAATTCAACATAAACCATAGGGCTTGTTGCATCAGATGTTATAAAGCTAATTGTTTGCCCAGCACTTACAGCGCGAGCCGATGGATTAAGTTTTGCGGTTGTGGCTGATGCTGCACCTACAGGGGCGACCGCAGTTGTAATGCCGTCTACCCATACAGTTGAGCCTGGTGTATATCCAAAAATTGCAATCCAATTAGGGTATGTATCTGGAACCACCACGCTTTGAGCCACGCCAGCGGCTAAAACCATGCTAGAGCCATCAAGCGCAAACCGGATTCCGAAGCCATTATATCCAGCTATGTCGCGCGTCATTAAAAATTTAGTAGCATTCATTGTGTTATGTCCTTTTAAACAATTCCAAGCCTATCATCGATGGTGTAATGAAATTCTACAGATGCACTTTGACCAATTCCATTGAACATGCCTGTTGTTAATAATGAAGCCCCAGAATTTGGGATCATCTGCGTAGACATATCACCTTCTCTTGTAGAAGTCCAAGACGTTGCCGCAACATCCCCTCCAGTCACCGCAGCACCATTGTTATACGCGGTCACATGGACTTGCCCTGATGCATTTAATGTCTGGGGCGAATAATAAGTAACGATTCCTGATGTATTTCGCTTGACCGCATTAAATTTATAACCAAAAGGCTGCGTAAACACATCATGCGTCACATTGGAAGTATCTCCGGCAGGTGGATAAATCGGAAGAGGTGCTGTCAATGAATTGGTATAAGTCGCTGTACCTGGGGCAACACCCACGCTATAGCTTTTTTCATAATAGTATTGGCATTCTCTTAACACCTCATTAATTGCCTGAGGTGCTGGCCTCGTAGGAATGTCACCAGGAACCAAAGAGATTGAATTAACAGTCACAACAGTGCCCGCGGTTACAAATCCAAAGGTGGCAATGATTGCAAATTTGTCTGTATCCCCTATCTCTGAGGCACTTGTAAGCTCCCACCCACTAAATCCCACATCATTTTCTTCATCGTTTAAATCAGTGTTTACCGATATTTGATTTAATAATCCAGTTGGAGTGCCTTGAGCATTTCGTGGGATCTCAGACCAGTTATTGGCAGGTGTTAGGGTAAATACCCCGCTGCCCGCAATAGTGCCTAAAACAGTGGGTAGTAGCGGTATAGTTGCAATAGATGAACCTCGCAATAAATAAACGCGTACCGTAGTCCCTGAGGCAACTACTGAGGTATAGGCATTGACGTTTACAGATAACGGAGTACCCAATATTTTTCTTGCTTGAGAGCCTTCTAAATATTGCATGACATAAAAAGCCGCATTATTTCCAGTGGGAGAGAATGAAATGCCATTAGTTATAGCGTTTCTTGCCCAAGGCACAGAGATTGCGCCAGAGCATGTCCCTATGGTTTGGTCTAAGGCATAGGCTGGTGTTGTTGTTATTGTACCCGTAGAGCCAAATTGACCGGGGTTAATCGGGAAATCCCATCCTGTTAATAGGCTGGGTATGGGTTTGAATTCCAATGGCTCTTTGTAGTCGTGAAATAGGTGGTCTATTTGTCTTGCTACTGATATTTGTATAAATGGCACGCTAGAATTTGCGCTTTCTGTGCTAACTACTTGAACGCTTGTGATACCAACATCTGTACTTGCAGGAATTACAATATCTATATTCACATAACCTGGAGTGAGGGGCGAATTAGAGTTGCTTGTATTAATTTCTTTTGACGGCGGGGAATCCATCAAAGTATTAAAATTGCCATCCGCTGAGGTTGATTGCGTCACCAAGTCAATAGTATAGGCGTTTGAAGCTACATATCGCATGATTAGCGGTACAGAGCTTGCGCCAAATGATTTGGCAACCAGGCTTCCCATTAAAAATGCTTGTAATGAGCCGTTACTAAATAATCTAGGGCTTTCATTGATTGTTTGGCGTAGTGTAAGTGCTGTAATGCCAGAAGAGCTTATTCTAATTGCAAAGGGTGCTCCTGTTGGCATCGATAAGTCTATTAATGGTGTTTGCGTTACCGTGACGGCTCCTGAGCCTGATGTAATTAAGCTCCAATCGGGTGCTATTGGGGTTTCTGTGTTGGTTCCGGTAACGTTATAAACAATAGTTAACGTATTAGGGAGTATGGTTTCAACAAATTGGGGGTTAGAGATTAGGTTATCGCTTCCCTCAAATGTTTCTATGTTTGATGCCGAAGCCACATTAGGAGGTTGAGCTTCTCTTGTTATTTGTAATTCGGCACCTGATGAATAGACTTTAAGAAAATAAAGTTCAATGTTGCCATCTGAGTCATAAGGAAATAAGTAGATTTGAGAATCTGTTCCATCATTAGGGTTTTGTGTTGTGCCTACAGAGCTTAAGGTGATGACTGAACCAACATTAATAAATTCATAATCGTCATTTGGTAGCTGTGATTGAACAAACACATCTTTAGGGGTGCTTCTAGCAACATCCGAATAAAATTCAATATAGCCAGCTGACAGGGGCTCTCCCGTATCTTTATCAACAAAATACGTTTGTAGGCCTTGCAATGGAATGTATTGATTACTCGGTAATGCCATGAAACATCCTGTATCTATGGAATGGTAATAATTCTACTCTGATTTTATTAATTTTGCTAATAATGGATAGGTAGTAACTTCATTACTTATCAATTGGAATGTATTAATAATGTTATGTTTAAAATTATCTGCAAGGATGCTTTTTAAACCTAAGATGTAATGAAGCTACTATGATTTTTATTGTAGCAGATTGAATTTATTGAGGCAAATGGCTCTGAGAGAAGGGATCGAACCTTCGACCGGATGATTAACAGTCATCTGCTCTACCTCTGAGCTATCTCAGAATTGTTCAGGTATTTTATAATATTTATCAAGCAAAGGCTTCAAAATAATTAATGTATTAATAAGGTTAATCATTATAAAAACTTTTTAAGTTAATATAAGTAGCATTTTTTTTACCAGACCCTATTTTTTTAACTACCCCAATTTTTGATAATCTTGATAATGATTCAAATAACTCTTTTTTAGTAAACGTTGTATTTTGAATTATTTCTTCTAAAGTTACGGGGTTATTTCCATTTGTTTCATATTGATCATCAATTCTAATGTTTATAGTAATTTCTCTCCAACATATATTTGGAAAATCATAATTAAAATATTCTTTGCAATTAAGTAATGGTTGACGTTTTTTCATTTTTTATTATCTCATCTAAAAGCGGTTGTAAATATTTAAAGTCATGTGCTAAAGGCACTTTTCTTTCGGCACAAAACTCAAGTTCTTTTTTTTCATAATGGTTTAAAGTTTTAAAAGATAGTTTCTCCTTAGTGTAAGGATTAGTATAAGGATTATAATCTCCGCCAAATTGGCGGTTGTGAATGTCACTTTTGGCGGTTGTGTTTGCAAATTTGGCGGAGTTGTTCAATTTTTTTACCGCCAAATTGGCGGGGTTGTTAAATAATAATCCAAGGGATATTCTTCTGTTGTAGCCTCGTCCAGTTAAAGAAATAAATCCCATTTTGGATAATTCTGTAATTTTTCTTTCAATTGTTCTTAATGAAATTCTGCAATGTTCAGCAAGTTTTTCATTTGTATAGATAATCGGTTTAGATTCATCTTTTAGTACTTTAAATAATGCTCGCATTATTTCTTTATGTTCAGGGGTTGTTTCTGGATGATTTATTACAATGTGAGGAATTTGATCATAGCTAGGATTTGCTATTTTATTGGCCATATTTTATAATTACCTTGTTTCAAGTTAAAAGCCCACTGAGTTTGCAGCTCATTACGTGGGCTTTGTTTTTTGTATTGTACTATTATTTTAAAGGCTAGTCATGACTACCTATACTCAAGAACAATTAGAAATAGCCCTATTAAAGCAATCACAAAGCGAATTGTTTAGGGCAATGGATAGAATCGATAAAGATTTAAAGGAAGGCTTTAAGCGTGTTGAATCGCATCAAAAATGGATATTGAGCTTAATGGGTTCAGGATTTTTAGGATTACTGGGATTAATGGCTCATGGGTTTAAATGGATAAGTTAAACCCATGAGAGGTTTATTTTCTTTTTCCAATGACTTCTAATTTCATCGAATTTTCTTCTTCATCATTCCCTCCTAAACCAGAAACAATTGCGCCACCTTTTTGCAATGTTTGTTTAACTTTAGGTATTTCTATACTCTTGTTTTTAATCATAGCATTAACTATTTTTTCTCTATATTTAGGAGAGGTTAAGATTTTATTTGCTGTCTTTCCTCCAAGCGCGGCTATTAAAGCACTTCCGATATGAGATGGCGCAGTCACCATCTGTGCTAATGTTGCCAATCTATGTCCTGTCTTAGGATTATGCATTAAATTAAATGATTCTGCATTTTTTCCCACTAAATCAGAATAATTTTTGATTTTTTTGTGCAAGGCTCCATCACCGAATAATATTTTCCTTTGATTATGTCCCAATTTATTATATAATGCTCTGAATTTTAGCGGATTGATTTCCCCTTCTTCATTGAAAGCTTTTGAGAGGTATGCGGATGGTAATAGGTTATTGGTGTTCCCTGTTGATTTGTTATTTAGCTTATAGGCACGATCGAGCTTTGCAAGAAGAGTGGCGCGATCGTTGTGACCGCCTTTTAAAAAATGATTTAATATAAGGTCGGGATCTCCTCCTTGCCTTGTAAATTTTACAATGTCTTTGTCTTCAAATGGCGCAAAATTTTCTTTGTATTCTTTTTGTGATTTTTGATACGCTTCTTTTAAATTTGGATTTTTCGCAGCCTTAAATGCTTCTTCAATATCATTGCTTAGAGAAGATTGTAGGTCTTTGATTATTCCATATTCATGCATTTTACCACTTTGATAAAGTTCATTTGCTTTGTCGCCTAATTTTCCTCGAAAAATATTGGTTAATTTTAAATTATTTCCTTCTTTATTTTTAGAATACCGTAATAAATCCTTGTAGAGATCTCCACCAAATTCATGCTTCAACTCTGGACTTTTTTCTATATCTTCAATTGTTTTAATAGCTGCTTGTTGAAAGTTTTTGCGCCCAACTATTAGACCATGTTTATCGGCAATTTTATTTAATTTTGCGTAATTTGCATCTTTTCCGGCTTTTGCCTCTTTAGAGGCTAATTTTAATGCATCTTGAAGTTCAATACCAAATTGATGCGGCTCGGTATTTCCTGTAAGTTTTTTAACAATAGCAGTTCCCGTTTCTTGAATTTTTTTTGCATTCTTTTGCGCTGTATTTTCAGCACCAGAACCCAAAACATGCGGTAGAACATTTTCTTGAATTCTAGTCAACAATGGACTTTCTATCACGCGACCAAGTCCAGTTTCAGTATCTTTTGTCACCTTAACATTCTGTTTTAATTGTTTAGGAGATAATTGTCCTCTAAATATTTTAGAAGGTCGTAATGCATTAATACCCGATTCAATCCCTTTTCCTATAGCACTTCCAGCTAAACTTCCTAAGCCACCTTCAGCAGCTCCTTTTAATGGATTTGTGTTTTGTGTAGCACCAAAAGCAGCTTGTGGAATAGCTTGTTCTGTCGCCCCTGCTAAAAACTCACCTATCTTAGGAATAGCACCAATAGCCTCACCAGCACGACCGATATTAGCTCCTGGTAAAGCCATAGCTGGCGCATACTGAGATAACATTCTTACAGCTTGGTGAGTAATGTTGGGATCCTCTTCGGCTCCTAAGGCTTTCGCATAATCAAATTCTGGATCAGCAAAATTAGGTATTGCATCTGGATGACCTAATAAATTTGCAATATTATGAGGTGTATTGGCAATTCCTCTACCCATCTCAAGACCACCAATTGCAGCATCTTTTAGGAAATCTTTCCAATCTTTTCCAACATTTTTAAACCCTTTAGCAAGCGAAGATTCCGGTTTTCCAAATTGTTTATGAATTACCCCTTCAATCTGTTCATTAGACATATAATCAGGAAATTTGCCGTAATTGCCATCAGGAAGTTTTACTCGAATGACCATTATTCTAATCTCCCCGTAGCTGGATTGTAGGTTAAATCTCTTGTTATATTTTCTTCAGATTTATTATTAACTTTTGTAGACACTCCACTTTTTAAAACTTCCATGGCAGTTTTTTCCCGAGTATCCATATCTTTTAACAAATTTTCTAATCTCTTATTATAACCAGCATCAGATTCGCGTGGTTTTCTCAATACTGTTTCTTTTGCCTGACTTAATCCTTCATTTGTCCCTGGAAATCCTAATGCCCCAGCCAAAGTATCAGATGACTGGATAACGTCGGAAATATAGGATGCTTGCTTATCAGGAGAAAAATATTTTCCTAATAATTGACCAGGTACTTTACCAGCTTTATTTTCATCTATAATTTTTTGAATAATAGGTCTAGCATTCCCAATAGCATTAATTACTTTTTGGCTTTGTGTTTTATTGGCAATAGTAGCGGGGCTAAAATCACCATTCATAGAACCTAACATTTTAGCCTCTACTTTTCCGCTGGGATATTGTGTTAAAACTGATGTCATACCTGTTTTAGGGTCAAACTTAACAGTTTGTGTTTTTTTAAACCCTTTGGATTCTAATTGTTTACGAAACTGAGGATAGTTATCATACATGTCATCTATTTTATAAAGATTAGGATTTCCTTGTTCCAATATATTTTTATTTGATTCATTTAATCCATTAGATATTTTATCCTGCAAACTAGGAGTAGATTGAGTACTGGATTGTAATGCATTTTTACGTCTACCAGGAAACGTATCATAAGCACTTGCAGATTTGGCAATGCCAGGCCCCTCAGCAGACATTCCATTATCAGAAAAATCATCAATGGGTTGAATTCCTTTAGGTGATATAGATTCTGAATCGCCATTTAATGAATCAATTTGAACATTTGGTCGTAATTGTGAACCATTCATTCCTGACATCATATTATTAAACAATGCATTTTGTTCTAATTCATTTCTTAATTGCTGCATTCTAAGATTGTTTAATGATGTTCCTGTTCGAGTACTCTCTAAATCAGCCTGTTCCCTTTGAGGCGCAAACTTAGCCTTAGCTCTATTAATAGAATTAGATAATTGCTGTGCCAGCAAATCTTGAGATAACTTGGCTGGTTTATTACCCATATCAAAACCTTTAGATAATGCATCCACATAATCAGGAACATTGGATGTTGCTTTAAATGGAACTCCTGGCAAATTAAATCCGATAGTAGACATTATTTACCTCCATTTTTATTTATCCAATTATTGTATCCTGTACCGGCAGCACCAATACCACCGAAGATATTAGACCAATTATTTTTATTGTTTTCATTCATCCAATCTTGACCCGCATAAGCATTCTGACTCTTTTGACCCAAAACGCTCCCTATCATATTGCCGTATCCTGTAGTGGCATCAAAACCCATCTTATTAATACCTTCCTCACCTGAAATACCTTGATTGTAAATTCCAAGCATATGGTTTAAATACTCTTCAAAATCTTGATCAGTAATGTCATGAGCAATTTTACTTTCCTGTGTAACATCCTGAGGCGTACCAAGCATCCCACCCGCTGCCGATGCATTTTGTCCAGCACCTAATGCAGCTTGTAATTTAGCCTGATATCCAGGCGATTCCTTATAACCACTGCTTAATTTGTTATATATGGAATTTGGATCGTCAAGTGCAGAACCATATTCACCCTCTAATTTTCCCATAGAGCGCGAGCCAGAATCCATATAAGGCTGGTAATAAGGCTTCATTGCACCAGGTATCTGATCTAAATATTGATTGGATGCATCAGCAGGATTCCTACCCTTTTTCCCAAATAAACCCGCAACGCCCCCCGCAGCAGACGCAATCCCTGGTAAGGCCGATAAAAGCGCTTGCCACATAATTAACTCCTTTTAAAATAAAACAATCAATTTTATTAAACAGCCGGTATAGGAGCGGATAAATCAACTTGCATAAATGCAGGAACCCCACCACCACTATCAATACTAACTAATATTCTTTTATTTGTATCATCATATAAAAATCTACCAAATCCACACGTGTATTGCCCCTGTGCATTTTGATTATTTTGTATTTGCGTTATAAAATCATCGGGAGAAGCCGCATTAGTTTGCGTTGGAACCACACACCCTTCCGGCCCAAAATTCTCCTGCAACGATGAAACCAATGTTTGCCTAAATGTCAGCTCATCATCAGTTGGCCCACCATTATCATTAACCAACTTCCCATTAGGTAAATTAGGTATTCTTATTGTCTCATTAGCCATTATTGATACACCTCAGCAACTCCATCAAACACCACAAACCGCGTCAACCCACTAAACCTAAATAGATAAGTAGTATCATTGGCCTGACCACAAGACTGCCATATAACCCTGCTTTTCCTATTCCCAGTTCGATTCATGTTGTAACCCCAGCTCGATCCGAAAGTCTCACCACCATCACGCGAAATCGATAAATCAATCACAGAAGATGATAATTCATAATCATAAAGAGGCCCATCAGTAGACTCAACCTCTAAAATAATCGAATCCTCAGTAGTTATCTCAATAAGACCCTCAGTACTCAATAAATCCCCAGTTGTAGGCGTATTGCTCAAACTCGTATAAGGATTAGGCTGCCCATTCTCAACAGTAAACCCCAAACTCTTCACATTAAACATCCGCTGACTAGGCAACCTTAAAGGAGGTGGAACACGAAACCTAGGTACCTCATGAATTTCATCCCCACCATAGTCAATCATCGTAAATTCAGTGCCAAATTGATATAAATTACCACCCCTCAATGATACGAAATAATACTTGTTGTTAAAAAACACAACGTTACGCGCAATGTGATAATTCAAGTTTTCATCAGATACCGTGAAAAACATCTTAGTATTAAAATCATAAATATAGCTCAAATTGTCATCTGGAAAGGTAAATTGATAAATCACATGACCGTCTTGCCTAAATAGAAAGCCCGTGCAATTTTCAGGATTTGTTAGATTAGATAGCTTAAAATCTATGCCATCGGTACTAATCTTAGTAGATTTTCCGCCCTCTATTATCATCAATGAAGCACCAGAGTTTTCATTGGATGAAATCCAGACGATATAATCGTCCATCGCAGCAATACTTGATGCATTAATTGTTCCGTAATCAACATTAAAAGTGCTTGCTCGTTGATAGGGAAATAAAGCGGCCCCTACATCCTGCCATTGTTCAATTACATTATGACCAAAAAGGTAGAGGTTATTGCCGCCTCCAGGGGAGGGGACTGCGGCCTGAACGGTATCGGGTTTGCTTTGTAGTGCGCCTACGGAATTTGCTGTTGTTGGCCAGTTGGTTGCATCATTTGGGGCTGACAAGTACCAATTGGACGAATTGTTGTTAGCAACAATTAATCGTCCATTTTGGAAAGAAATGTATCCTGGATTAGTTAAGGCAGTTGGGACGGCAAATTCATTGGCTCCCACCGCTCCGGTTGTTGATGTTTTAAATGTAAATAATAAATAATTATAAACATAAATCTTAACGCCATCCGTGAAAGCAATTTCGCCATTGTTGTTCTCTGCAATGAAAATGTCACCCTGGGGTGTTTCTACATTGCCTCTAAATGTTGCATTAAGTCCCGCATCAATAGTCCAGCACTGAGAGCCCCAAATTAAAAGAATGATGTTGCCTCGTGAACTAGAATAGATGCCACGACCTGGAGACAATGGCGATTGCGTCAAAACATTTTTATAAGCTGCGTAGGGCGCTAAAGCATTATCGCTAACTATCATGTTCCATGTTTGAGATACGCTGATTTTGCTATATCGACCAAAGGTATTCCCGCCCACCATTTCCAATGGGATTTCTTGTATTTCTTGTCTTAATTTTGGTGCTGGGGATGGCATTTAATATCCTATTTACGCATATTGTATTCAAAAAGGCCAATAACCTTCCGATAGGTTTGCCGTCTGCCAATCAATGCCACAGCCCCTATCAAAATAATTTTCATTTGAAATAGACAAATCAGGCGGGCTTACATCCAGCAATTTCTTTTCAATTTCTTCAAATTTGGCGCGTGCTGCATCTGGCAATGTGGCTCCATAGTCCATGCAGATATAATCTGCTAATGCGAATCTTAAAAATTCAATGAAGAACCCATCAAAAACAGTTTCTAAATCAGTTTCAAGCGTGACTGGTGTAAATCCAAATTTACCTGATAATTTCACCGCATAAACAGCTTGAGGGACATAATATAAGTATATCCTAGCACCCCCTAATTCACGTTCTACGCGATAACAAAAGGGTAGTGATTGAATGTTATCTACTCTTGCAACGGCAAAGTATTCATCTCTTGTTTTTTCAGTCATTGAATACCTGACATCACCGATATTGAATGTGATTGCATCGACCTCTAATAAATTGGGTCTAAAATATTCTTCTGTACCTGCAATGGTGTTGAATGTTCTTCGTTCAAAATAGGGAATAAGTCTTAAGTCTGTGCTTTTAAATGCAAGCAGGGAATTTAATAATAATAGTCCGTTAGTAATTTGACTTCCTGTTACTGTTTGTAACTCTCTTGATACAATTTGAGAGAGATAATAAGATCGCGTTATGAGCGTCAAAGCCGTATAAGCCACAATAAAACCCCTCTCAATGGTCAATTAGATAAAAAATGTATATCCAGCAACATTAATGGCAACAGCACTATCCCCGTTAGAAACCTTATAATCAATCTCAGGCACAGCAGAGGTTACCCGTGAAAACACCTCAACATTGTCACTAATCACAACGGCCGCAACTTGACCGGTAATGGTGACAGCATCACCTGTTCCATTTCCTGGGGTCATTTTCAATGTTCTTGATGCCGCACCAGGTGTAAATGCAAATGCTATAGATACAGGAGTACCTTCAATTGCAGGAACAAGGTTTGTTAATGCGACAGCAGTGTAAGAGGTGGCGGCACCAGCAGTTACAGCGGTTGCTTGTGGCGCATCATATACAAATTTCCTGGTGGCGCTGTTTCCAGCAGTCCAATAACCTGGTAGGAAATGAACGGCAGCATCACTTATTGCATAGCCTACTTTTGCAAATACAGAATAACCGAACGGCATTAAGGGGGCTGTCTCAGATAAAGACATCAGGAGGCCTTCGGCTTGTAGGGTTACCGGATCGGCAATCACATACACAATATAAATCTTTGACGCAGCAAAGGAGCCTGTGTCCAAACCATTTAACCCATTAACAGCAGCATTCAATGTCAACGCAGAGTCAACTACTATTTGATATACCCCTGTAGAGTCCAAAATAGAACCAGTTGCGCAATCTATTTTAGTGTTAGGAGTGGTTGCATTATTTGATAATTTCAAACCATTGGCATATTTCCATGGGGTTTGACCATATTGTACTGATGATACTGGCATGATTAGTCCTTGTTTAATCGTTATTTTTATGATGCTCTTAATAATGCGTCTTTATAAATGGGGTACAATAATAAAGACGCGATTAAAAACACTACAATGGGAATATAAGACGCATTGAGTCCTCGCTTACAAGGGTGCTTCCCCAAACTACGTCCCTCACGTACGCCTTATTATCCATCCCAAATTGAGTTCCCCAATAATGCCTCAAGCCAGCACCACTGTCAGGATCGCGATAATATACAGTTTCAAACGGAGACTGATTAGGCAGCTTAGGCATAGCCAAATAAAAAGAATCCCCTGCATCCATCCAACCCGCTTGATGCGATGGCAATGGAATTACTTGCATTCCAGCAGCAATGGCATTATTAATGTTCTGATTTTGATTTTGATCCCACACCAAACCAACGCCATTAATAGTCTCAATACTAACAGTTACAGAGCCTGCAACAGTCGCAGCGTCCGCAGTTGCCCGAAATTGAACAGGCAATCCAGTAGTATTTTTATGACCTATAAAAGTAAGAAATCTTTGATTAGGTTGGCCAGCAACGCCATCTACAAACTCAAATAAATCACCCGCCTTAATAGCATCGGCATCGGTGCCACCAGTAGGCTCTGTAAATGTGATTTGAGTCACATTAGCCCCTGTTGCATCATTAGTTGAAACAACAGTCATCACATTGTTAGGGCTTGCAGTATTTCCAATGGTTCCTGCAACATGAAGTGGCAGCAAGTTGGAGCTTGACCAGTCGCAATCCATTCCTGTAAAACGGCCTAATTCCCAACTCGTAGCAATTTCATCGTTTCGAGCGGGTGCAAACTGGTTTAAACCACTATTGACAATCGGTGGAACCAAGTTTGTAGGAATAACACCACGTCTTTTATGAGTCGCCGCCCCATATGACACGAAATTTGCCCAGGCTTGAGCTAATTGAGAATAAGAATTTATAGGAGTAGTTCCATCCCCATAAAAACGATAAGGCCCAGAATGAATTTGAGGTAAACCAAATTGCGCACTGTTCGGGTTCAAACCAACCACACCAGACACAATATTCAATAAAATATCTGACTCCACAGCGGTTCCAAGCTCTTGCGCAGCAGCATTACCAAATTCGCGCATATAATCTTTAACATTGAATATATACTGTTCATCGGTATAACCCATAGATACGTTTTTGGCTTGAGATGCAATAAGAGTCTGAACACGCTGTACAGAAGGTTGCTGCGTTATCACAAGACCATTGTAAGATATGAATCTCGGTGTAGTATCAAAGGTAATACTATCGCCTAAGTTACCTGGACGCTCGTTAAATTCTTCGAGAGATTTGTTCGCATTCTCTATACCCCAGAAACCATTCGATAAAAAAGCAAGTTCTGTTTTGATATAGAGTTGGACGGTTTGTAAACTATTATTTGGAGTTGGTGAAGTCATCGCATTATCCTTAATGATTTATTAACTAAAATAAAACAGACAATGCGATAAATACGAAAATATTACCTTTTGCTTAACATTTTCCGTAAATCCCGTACACTTACCGCATTGCCATCAATTAAACCTGCACTTGCTGAGGGTTTTAATTGTGACATCGGATCGCGAGCTTGCGCCTCTTGCGCCAAAGCATTTTGATTTACCTTAATAGACTCACTTAAACTGGCTAATGCTTTTTGTGCTTGATATGGCTGATTGTATGCCATATTCAATAGACTCTCCATTTTAGTAGGATTATCTATCACTTCTTTCATTATTTCACCAGTATTCTCCGCATTGTTTGCCATCTCAATAAAAGCATGCATGCGCGGATCGTCATAATTAAGATTGTTCAATTCAGCTTCTAAGCCAGGATATTTCTGTTCAGCCGCTTGCATCTTCGCAACAAAATTATTAATCATGTTGTTTTGCTTCGCTTGCTTCACATGAGCTTGTAATACTTGTGGTGCCTGTTCAGCAATCATTTGTTGCACTTGCTCAGGCGTTAATTGCGCAATACCACCCAAACTCTGCACAGATTGCGGTGCTTGTGCTTGTTGCGGCATTGATTGCTGTGCCTGAACGTCCTGCGGTGCTTGTTGCTGTAGTTCCATAAGTGCCTCCCTTTTGCCTCGTTCATATGCCTTGGCTTTTTCGCGCTTTACAACGTCTTCAACCTGTATTTTATTATAAATAGGCTTTTGTACGTCATCATCGCTGACCGCCGAAACATCCGAAACGACACCCCCTTGAGGCTGCTCAATCCCAACATTCTCGTTTTCTTCTGTCATAACATCCCTTCAAAGACTTTTTGCGGTGTCACCGTGATAACAATACAATATCGCTGTAAAGTGTCGGCCAGGTTTCCGTTTGACGACGTAATTTCAATTAATTTATCATGTAATATCATACATATGCAATAAAAAATAGATAGGGATGGTCGTTAATCCATCATCGGTCTCTAACAAGAAACACTCTAAACACTTGAGCTACCCATCTATCAATATCTCACTTTTTCTTTTTTGATTTCTTAGCAACAGAGTAAGCTATGGCAATCGCCTGATTTTTTGGCTTTCCCGCCTTTATTTCAGTAGCAATATTACTAGAGATTGCTTTTTTTGACTTTCCCTTAATCAAAGGCATCATCACTCCTCTTTATTGACCTTGTTCAATTCCCAAACTACTTGATAAGTTCCAGGCTCTTTTCCTTCAAAATCGTTTACTAAATGTAAATAAACGTCACTGATAATATTTTCAAGCCATTTCTTAACATGCGCCATATCTTCCAGTACAAATACAATATTTTTTGTTGAAATGTTTTCAAGGCTCATTAACAATCACCACGCTGATATAAATTCTTCATTAATTGTCTACGTTCTTGTGTACTAGCACCCGCTGTTTCTTTATACATTTGTTTGTGTATGGCCTCTCGGCTAAAACCATCATGTTCTAATTTTCTAATATTCCCAGCACTTTCAAGAATATTGGCAGTAATTTTATACTTTGGTGTCTTCATTGTTAGCTCCCTTTTTGCTTTGTTTTATATCATGCTCTAATTGACGCTCAGCCAGTCCCGCAGCATGACTTTTTATCGCCTTGTCATGCTCTCTGCTATGAATTTCTGCAATTTTAGTAGCAGAATCTAGGGCATGAACCTCTAAACTAGTATTTGCTTTTTCCAGTGCTACCGCACTATCAATCTGAGATTGTGATACACGCGCCTCAGCTTCTAATATTTTTGCATCGGCAAGCTCTTTTTCAATAGCTAGTTCAGCAATATCTAATTGCTCTTGCATTTGAGCTTGTCGCGCCTTAGTCTCCTGCGCCATCTCCTCTACTTTAACACGCTGAACATCAGCTTGTGCTTTAATCATGCGCGGATCGCTTTGCATAGCCTCTTGCTGAGCCTTCATAGCCTCTTGTTTCATTTTCTCTTTCTTTTGCGCCCATCTATCAATAGCCTCAGGCAATTCATCAGCCCCATAAATAGTCAAGTTTTTAGCAAGAATAGGCAGCCCCCCATCCTCATCATTAAAAAAATCACCCAACGCAGGGCTTGCACTCATTAAAGCTATAATCTGCTGAACAGCCTGGTTTTTTTGCACTTGGAAATTAACGCCCGCCTCAACATGAACCTTTAAGGCACGCTCATTATAATTAAGAGCCGGATTGCCACGTGTATTCACTTCCTGATAATCCTTGTCACCATTCTTCGCAATTACAGGTATTGTACGCTTACCAATAATGTATTTAGGCAACAAATCAACACATACATTTGCTATTTGTGTTAACCCGTTTAAATATCCCACCACATAGGGCATAGCCGCTGCATTACCTACACTTGATGATTCAATAACAGCCTTACCAGATAAATCATTGTCGTTTTTGCCTAGATTTGAAGCGAAACTACCCAAGATTGCTTGAGTGGTTGGATCGGAAACCTGAAATGTCCCCATTACCTCAGGGGGCGCAGGAACATTAACGACTTCGCGGATCGGATCTTGTATGGGCTTGTCAGGATTATTTTCACTATACGCATTCACAATAATAGTATTAGCTCGTTGAATATTTTTTAATGCCTCCAAAGAATCGGCTTGCTGTACAATAGCCTCTTTTTTAATAATAAACTTATGCTGAACCATAGTTTGCAAATAATTGCCTAAACATTGACCAGCATAGTTTTTTAAGTCCTGCACTCCCTTAGCATGATACACATAGGGCCGCGTCATTTGATAACTAGAATTGACTTTTCCTTGGCTTAATATAATGCTATGTCCATCGATAAATATAAGTGGCAAATAAGAGTAATCAGTTTCATGATACTCTAGCACTTGATTTTCCATGAGCCGCGTACAACAGACAGTCTCTAAAACTGTCATACGAGGCTTGCCAACCAATTTGGGTATTTGTTCAATAAATTGCTGTTCTTCCCAATATTGTTCAAATTTCTTATATTGCTTTGCCGTCATCACACGGCCATCAGTCAACTGTACAATCTTAACGCGTTTCTTTTTCTTCTCGTAATAATCAGCAACAAGAACAATTTTATTGTTTTGAATGTCTTTATAAGACCATCCAAACCCCTCAATCTCAGTTGCATAAGTCAAATTTTGTAATGGAACATCAGGAAACTCTTGCTTAAAATCTTTTTCGGTCATTGGATATATTTCAAAACAAAAATTACCATCTGCTTTATGACTGTCACGTGCCATTGGGTCAAAACCACATAATGTTGGGTCAAAGACACGCTTTAGATAAATCTCTTGATTAAAGCTCATGGAGCTGGCGTAATCAGTCCAAACCTTGGCAACTGAAAATCCGCCAGACAATAAATCCTTATACACCTCATAGCTAAATGAATTTTTATTCGCTTGATACAGAATATGCCTAAAATGCTGCTCTACTACGTTAATAACCCCGTCATCAACTGGAACACCCTCACTAGGTGAAACATCAATACTAGGCTCATGCTTTGAAAATTCGCCCAACAATCGACTTATGTAAGCTTCAAGTATATTAAACTCTAAATCAGGCCTAGATTGCTTTCTAAGCAAATCCCTTTGCCTGTCTGTAACTGATTCTTTAAATACATAAGAGCGAAAAGTTCGGTAACGCTCATAGTTATCACGGAAATATAAGTAAGCTGTAGAAATATTGTCTTTAATTCGAGCTAAATCATCTTGATTGACGTCACTAGCCATAGAAATCCCTTTGAGCTATAAACAACGATTTTTGATTGCTTAAGATTGTAGCAGTTAAATCATTGTTGTTACTAGAGTTTTGCAATTGTGTCACAGGTATTGCAAAGGTTAAACAAAAACTATCAGCACCATCTGGGGAACGAATACCGCGCTTCTTCATTTCTGCTTTTTGCTCCATCACCAAACGCGAATTAGAATCAATGCGATATCGTATCGAGCATAAATCAGAATGCAATGAATCATCGTCAGGTATTTGGCATGGTTCTTGTAGCAGCCATTCTCGTGCCAAACCCCATAATTCAGCTCGTTTATTAGTATATCTTCGTGAATCAAGTGGGCTAGAACCAGCATTACAAGCAATCACTTTATCTTTATGACCCATTTCACATAGTCTATCGTAAATACCTGCACCAAGACCGCCAATATCAATGATTACTTTGTATGGATTTTCTTCAACAATTATTTGATGAACTAATCCTGTTACCTCCATTGTATCTTTCTTGATGTAAGTTTGTAGGTTATAAGCCTTTCTTCCTTTTCTTCTAATGATACATGTTCTGTCATCACCGAATCTGGCGGGATCGACCCCAACAAGTAATTGCCCAACTCCCTCAGCTTGAGTTTTTCGAGCCTTCATGACCAAATCAGGTTGAATATAAGTGTCTTCACCAGTAGTTTGAAAGGCTTCCGCCGGGCAACATGGATATTCTTGTTTAAATGCTTTAGAGCCATCCATCCCATTAACTGAAAGCTCGGCTATTTTGTATCGTCTCCAATTTAGTTGCTCATTGGTTAATAAATGCTGTGATTTTAAATCTTCTTCATCAAAAGTCAGTGAAAAATCTATAGGGCATTCACGCTGATATTCATCTTGCCAAAACCAGGGTACGAAGATTGCGATAAAATCAGATAGGCCAGACTCAGCTTGCTGCCATTGCTGATGAAAAAAGTTCCCGATTCCATTCGCTGTTGACTCTAAAATGATTTCAGTATTTGGCTCGCTTGGGACTGCTTGCATGATGCCTTTTGCATGATCTGCCGCATTATTCCAAAACCCTATCTCAGACCCGTGCAACAGCTGAATAGTAGCCGACCGACCAACCGCCTTGTTTTCAGCCGTTCCAAGCTTGTAACCACTGTCTAATAGCCCAAAAACAAGTTCTTTAGTATTTGATGTGCTAACCTGAGGCTTAACAACTTGAGGCGTATTCTCGTAATAACGTTTCGCCATCTTGTATAGGTTTTGCGTTGCATCTAGGGCGTGAGTAAGGATGAAAGCCTGGCATCCAAATCGATGTGTTACTTGATGATAAAATCTACCTCCAACATAGGTACTACATCCCTGCTGCCGACCTTTCAACACTAACGCCCTAACCTTTCCAGTTAATCGTTTTTGCTCTTCTAATCGCGTATGAATATATTTCTGCGCCCTATTAAACACAAAAGGCTCAACTGAGCCTGATTTAGTTCTTATTTTTAAACATTTTGAAGCGTAATGAATCAAGTCATCCTTGAGTCGCTTTCTGATTTCCTTTTCTTCTGGGGTCATTCTAAATCTTTAATTGTCCCTTCATGAGTTATTGTTGTGTCAATTTGTTGTCTATCGCCATACTTTTTCGGCTTTAATTTCATGGCTTGCCATTTTAGAGCATCAACTTTTAAACGACACATACCCACATCATTTCGTTCAACACCATTTTCAATAAATGTTTCAGGTTTATCAATAATCGTAAGTATACTTTCGCATAGATGATCGGCTTGTTTTTCTTTAGCTTTCGCGTATTTATCGCCCATACCCATGCGATTATCAGCAATCCACTCCCAAATCGTAGCATAATGCGGCCAGTGTGGATTCTCAATACATATCATTTGCAAAGACTTATTAGAAATTGATATTTTATCGCAAATGTCTTTTATTAATGCTTCTGTGCATAATGATTTCGGAGCCATTATTCGTCCCTCTCTTTCTCTTTCTTAGGCCTTCCAGCCCTCTTAGATTCAGTCATAATAACTTCTTCAATATACCCTACACCCTTACAGCGCGAACAGTCCTGAATCATACCGCCCATGCTCTTAACTTTGCGCATACCACGACACGCCACGCATTTAATTAACATCAAAGTTATCCACAAAATCTGTTTATAAACCTGTATATATATCATTACACATCAGTAACATAAAGTGCAAGCAGTACTGTTTTAAACCGACCCAAACTGTTCATTAAATATTTAGCGCAATTTAGTTGCTATAACAAATCATTTGCGATATACTATTTTCATCAAATAACAAAACGCGGGAAATAAAAAATGACTAAAGATGAATACATAGATCACGAACTTAGAATAAGGATGCTAGAGCATTTGGGTCGCGTAATGAATTACAAACTAAATGCACTAATAACAATAGCTATAACAGGCTTTGCAATGCCAATGCTGGTTAAATATTTTGGAGGATAACTAAAATGAACATGCCATGCAGAGTATCAATCGATGAATTATATAACGACCTTCATAGCAAAGAAGAGCAACTAGACGAAGCAAAACACATTGATGAATTAAGCCTCTATGAGCTAGGGGGCCAAGATTTTGAAGTATGGTTATCTAAGAATAATGAGGGATTTATATTGGACTTAGAAGCTGATGACGGAACCGTTTTTCAAGAAAAAGGACTTAGTGATTACGCAGCAGAAGCCTTGGCAGATTTTTGCAGACACTATCTACACTGTTATGACAGGCTAGCAAAATGAGATATAAAATTTTAGAGTCCGTGAAAAAGAAAAGAACGGTTTATGAGCTTTTAGAATATGGCGATAAAACATATGTTGTCACTAAAGCCTCATGCAGTGTTTCAAAGCATTTATTTGTAAGTAAAGTACATGATATTGCGTATGATTTTTTTAAAAAAGCTGTAGGTTATTAAAATGATTGAGTTGTATAGTTGTTATGAATTTGAAGTATCAAAAGATTTCAATGGTACTTGGATTTACAAAATATTTCGTGAGAATGATTATTTGGGTTATGAGGATAACATCGATTCGGATGAGTATTATGACACAGAACAAGAAGCACGTTTTGCAGCGATAGGACATATTGTTAAACTAGAAAATGGAGAATAAACAATGCTAAAACGATTGAAATGCCTTTGGAAAGGCCATCATTTTTTAATGAGCTACAATGCTGTTAGCAATAGCTATAGCGTAAGCACTCAAGATAGATGTTTACGATGTAGAAAAAGCAGGGGCTAATCCAGCATATTACCATCAAAACCAACATCTTTTGCTATATCGCCTCGGTCGGATTTTGCTATCGTAAATCTGACCTTCATTCCCTCATGTAATGTCTTAAATCCTTCACATTTAATTTGCTTAAAATGGACAAAGTAATCTTTTTCACCACTTTGTATAAATCCATATCCTTTTTCATCATCAAACCATTTTACTGTGCCACTAACTTTTCCGTCGTTCATATAAATCAAATCCTATGCTCTAAATTTCGATTTTAAGGGCCTTTCTTCATATCCCCTATACCTTCGTACCTTATCGTCATATAACGCCATGTATGGCTCTAATTTTCCGTTTGCGTAATCTGGCATATTATTATTCATCCAGACTTTCACTGCGGTTTCTAATTCATCCTGGCTTATAAGGCTGTTTATCATATCTTGCTTGTCATCGTCGCTCAATAGTCTGGTTGAGATTAGGCGAGGTGAGACGCCAAGTTGAATGCCGAGGTTAAACAATATTTTTTTGCAATGTTCCTGTGTTAGCATCCGATGCCCTCAGTTCTTCCGGTAACCTACATTTTCTATAAGAATTTGTACTGTTTAATTTTTTTTCTATTGATGCCTTAATTCTTTTTTGCCTCTCTAATTCTTGTTGTTGTTCTTGTCTAAAATTATCCTTTCCTGTCAATGCTTTTAATAACCCTGTCGTTGCTTCGGTTGCTTTTAGTCTTCCTGTGGTTTTGAGTTCCTTTCTTGCGTTATGTTGCATATTATTTTCAATTTGTTGTTTTCGCTCATCACCTATTTTTTTATCTCTTATTTTTCTTTGTTCTTTTGCCCACAAAGGTGGTTGTTCAAAATCTCCATTTTTTACAAGCTTTATAATGCCGTGGAGTCTTTGTTGGCGCGTAAATCCTTCTTCGCGATTGAGCAAAGAATAAAGTGCGGCACTCAGGTAGTCATCCAGGGAGCAAATAAATTCCGTATTAACAGGATTTTTATTGAAGGCATCCGAGAGTTTGTATATTTCTGAATTTGTGAGTTGGTTTTTTTGGTTTTTAAAAGGCGAAGCTTTTACTACTACGGGTTTCTGGCACTGTCCTGTAGTAGTAGTAATATCTTCTTTAATATCTTCTTTATTATATGTATGCACTGGAGTGCACAAGTTTAGTGTACTGGAGTGCACTAGTTTAGTGTCTTCGAGTGCACTAGTGTTCAATGATTTGTCACTAGTGTCTTTGGGTGCACTAGTGTTCAATTCTATAACTGTTAGGCTTGAATTTGGATTGTATATCCAGTGTATTTTTGTGTTGTTTGTGAATCCAGAGCGTTTTATATATTTATATTCTTCTAGCTGGTTCATTATTTTATAATATTGACGTTTATGAATTTGGGCTAACAAGCAAAGATATTCTACGGATGCGGTTATTTGATTTCCTGATGTTGCGATTGAATAAAAAAAGGAGGCGATTATCGTAGCGGCTTTTTCTAGTCGATTGTCCTGATATAAAAAAAGGGGGGTATAGATGTATGAAGGTAATTTTATTTTTTTATTGTTATTTAGATCTGACATGTTATAATTCTCTCGTTGTATGGACACGTTGCCGCTTTTCACCAAAACATGGTGTCCGGTTTAGACAAGCTAGAATGACATCTTTGGTCGGAGGCATTCGAGCGTATAAAATTTAAAGTTCGCGCAGCAAGCGAACATGACGTAAGTCTTGCTGCACATTTCCTTGATATTATCGTTTAATACTTCATTTAAAACAATTAATTTATATTACAATTCAATATCAATACTATCTTTAAAAAAGCCAGGGTTTTCTTCCGCTATTTTTGTAATACAGAGATAGCATCTAAGAATTATTTCGTTATTTAAAGCTGATGTAATTGCAAGTATGCCTTTCTTTTTATCGGACAACCACATTTTTTGTTTACAGCCAGGGCAATCATACAGTTCGCTATGTGAATGGTCTTTTGGTGGTTCGCTATAGTCAGATAAGGGTGGGCACATAATCATAATTAAATTATTCATAATTATTTAAAACCTATTGTTTAATATCACTGACATGCTATAGTGATTTTGTTGTTGATTTAACATGACAAACTTCCTTTTTTTTAAAGAGTTTTTAGTTCAGGGGTGACGATTGAAGCTAGGATGCTTAAAAAACATCCTAGCTTTTTTCTTTTAAACACTCTTTCATAAACTCATTAAGCCATATTTCTACTAAATGTATCTCTTTTATACTGAAAAATAGGGGTCTTTCTAGTTGCTGTTCGCGGTCGTATACGCTATTTGCTATGGTTTCTAATAGTTCCTGGCTTCTTGCGTAGAGATCGATCATTTAAAAGTTCCTTTTTTATTTTGTTATTAGATAAAATATTGAAATTGTAGTTAATGTGAAGTCATTCATTTTTTGACTCTTCTAGTCGTCTTATAATTCCATCTATTGTAGGTTTGTAATAGTTTTCAATCATATATAAAACTTTTTTTCGCAAATCAGAATTACCTAAATGCGCTGTTTCAATGGCATAGTTTATATCTTCAAGCTCTTCTTTAGTGAAGTCATTCATATATAAAATCCCTGACACTTTGTACACATTTTAATACTTCCATCCACAGGATAAGCATTAAAACGTATATCATTTTCATGCTCACAGTAGTTATCAATCATTGATTGGATTTTTTCTAACAAGTCCTCATCCCAATTTTCTATTTCAGTATAAACACGCAATGATTTAATTGTGGTAATAATTGATTCCAGCTCTTCTTTCGTAAAATCATTCATTCTTTTCACCGTAATAAATAATAAATTGACTATGTGATTCATCATAAATAACATAAATAATTTGATCTTTTTTATCGATTTTATTTCTTCTAAAGAAATGAGATATCGATTCATGACCATCACAACCATCAACAATGTAAGCACCAGGGCCAGGAATGCTATGATAATCATAGCGACATGTCATAACACCCTTAATAACAACTTCTTTTTTAGAAGAAATTAGCATTGAATTAGCATATAACTCTTGAGCTTCTATTGAATTCCGGTGATTATTTGATGCAATAATAGCGGAATTAGAAGTAACAACAGCACCAACAGCATAAGAAGATGTAAAAAAAATTAATAATAATGCTATCTTTTTAATACTTATTTTATTTCTTGAAATCACTTAATCATCTCCATTATCTTATAAAAAAACCGCCATAAACATACGAAGCCTAATACTTATCTCTATGGAAAATATCGACCATTTTAACTTTTCCTTTGTAAAATCACTCATCGTCACCTTCTTTTTTATGCCATCCAGTAATTAACTTACCCTTGGTCAACTCTTCTAATTTTTGCTGAGAAGGAATTGGAATAAAACCCCACTTAAGCCAATTTAACAAACTATTAGCCGACATTCCCGTAACCATACTAAAATTATAAGAGCTTTTATAATACTTTTTTACTTCTTTTGGGGTCATGCTTTCCTACCAAAAAATAATTTAAATAATTATTGCAAATTATTTGCTATATAGCAAGCGATTTGTTATAGTGTGTATACGTCTATACCGACGTAGACTATATAAAGTAAAGGGGTATAAAGATGCAAGATTTCGATCATACAAATGAACAAGAGCAATGTTTTGTAGACAGCGTTAAAGAGCTTGAGAAGGTTAATAAGCAAATAGCAAAACTTCTGGTTCGCAAGGATGAACTAACAGACCAAATCATAGGGGCTTTAGATCATGACCATGAGGGTCAGAAGTCTTATGAATACGGGGCTTGGAAAATTGAGGTAAAAACGCCCTTTGTTTATTCTCTGAATAAAAAGCTGTATGAATCAGGGGATATTAAACTACCTGAAAGTTATAATCCAATTAAGCAATCAGTGTCTTATTCTGTAGACAAGCGATTGTGTGACCAATTTATGTTAAGCGCCCCCAAAAAGGTTCGTGATGCGCTTGCAGAGTTAATTGATAAAAAGCCAGGGAAGGCAAGTGTATCGTTGAAGGAGCGAGTGTAAATGTCAAATACAGTTCTTATAATTGGACGAAGTGGGAGTGGCAAAAGCAGCTCCCTTAGAAATTTAGATCCAAAATTCACATTTATTATATCGGTTCTTGATAAGCCATTGCCGTTTAAAGGATATAAAAAACTTTATGTTCCTATTAAGGGATGGGATGACAAAGAAGGAAACTATCTTGCAACCGATGATTGGCAGCGAATTATTAAATGCATTCAAATGATAGACAAAAAACGACCTGAAATAACCACCTTAATAATTGATGATATTCAATATGTTTTAGCCAATGAGTTTATGAAAAGATCGGCCGAGCGCGGTTTTGATAAATACAGTGAAATGGGCATGCATTATTGGAGTATTATCAATGCATCAATGAGTTGCCGAAGCAATTTATTAACATTCTTTTTATCTCATAATGAAATCGACGCTAACGGGCAATCAAAGGTAAAAACAATTGGAAAACTCCTTGATGAAAAAATAACCATTGAAGGTCTTTTTACTACCGTACTTCACACCCAAGTCAATGACGATGAATATCTTTTCCTTACTCAAAGCGATGGAACACATAATGCAAAAAGCCCTCTTGGAATGTTCGATGAAAAATTAATTGATAATGATTTGTCTCTGGTTATTAACAAATTAAACGAATACTTTGAGTAAGACTATATATATTTGCTAACTTTGTTTATAATTATTATCTTGGTTAGCAATTGAGGCTATAATGAAAAAAAATGATATGCCGGAATACAAGGCTTGGAAAGCAATGAAAGCACGATGTTATGCGCCTTGCAATGAAGATATGGGCAAGTATAAAGAAAATGGAATTACGGTTTGCGATCGATGGATAAATGATTTTGAAGCGTTTTATGATGATATGGGTAAAAGGCCGTCATCAAAACATTCGATTGATCGAATTGACACATTAAAAGGATATAGCCCTGACAATTGCAGGTGGACTACACAAGATATTCAGTGCAAAAACAGGGGATCATTTAATTTGATATTTACCCATGATGGAGAGTCTCTTGTTTTAAAAGACTGGGCTAAAAAATTCGGAATTAAATACGGTACTTTATGGTTAAGAATATACAGGAATGGGCTGTCATTTGATGAGGCAATAAAACAAGACGCTTACAATAGGCTTGTTGAAATGGATGGAGTTTCTTTAACCGTAAAGGAGTGGTGTAAAAAATTAAACTTAAATTCAGGAAATGTATACAGTCGTATCAATAGAGGGATGAGTCCTGTTGATGCTTTAACTAAACCTTATAGAAAGAGTAGGAGTAAATAAATATGAGTTTTTGGGAATCAGAAATCGGTGAAGTCACCGGAACAGCAGCAGACGCGTTTGCAAAATCATTCACACAAATACCGGATGGCACTATGGCTCTAGCGCGTATTGAGACTTTTGTTAATGCGGAATATCAAGGCAATAAATACTTAAGTATCGATTGGTTGCTTACCGATGGCGATTTTAAAGGTCAAAAGGTTAACCAAAAACTTAAGGTTTATGGCGACCCACTAGCTAAGGATCCAGCTAAAACGCGACACCGTGCGCTTAATATGCTGAAACTTATTTATCAGCTTTATAACACCAAGCCGAAACATGCAGGCAATCCGACTGACCAAGATTTAGCGGTATTTATAGGTAAAGCCGCTGGCATCAAGATTCGGGAAACAGAACCTAACCATGAAGGGCGTCAATACAACTGGGTTGCAGAAATTCATGAAGCTAAAGGGTTTAAATGTGAAACCGGTGTTAGCTTAGTGGTAACCCACACTAATGTACAAAACAACAGTCAGGGAACGTTTGATAGCGCTTTTAGCAGACAGCAACAAGTACCAATTGATACAAAGTTGGATGATGACATTCCGTTTTAATTCCTACTATTTTGTGAAGGATTTAATAAATGAATTACATTGCTTGTTTTTTATTGGCGCTTGGAGTTGGAGTGCCTTTATGCATAAAAATAGATACACCGCCTATTCTAACGGGATTGATTTGCGGAGGATTAAACATTTTATTTGACTTTTGGTTCATAGGTGATCTTCAGTTCTAATTGATCAAGTTTTGTACAATTTGGATAGATAATGAATAGAGATAAACTTACTAAAATGATAGAACGTCATCAAGAACGTATCGATGATGGTGAGGGACGCGATTATATCGGGGCTAGCAGTATCGGCTCCGATTGCTTGCGCCAGATTTGGTATCAGTGGAAAGGAGTGAAAGCCGAGTCGGTTCCTTCAAAGTTTCGCAGGACTTGGGCGATTGGTAAAAAGCTTGAGGAGTTGATTTTAGATTGGCTTGAGGCCACGGGCATAACTATTGTTCGGTTGTGGTGGGATTTAAAATCAGTCAACGTGCCATTTTTTGAAGGGCATGTGGATTCGGTATGGACTAAGAAAGATGTGCCGTTTGCCATTATTGAGGTTAAAACCGCAAAGGACGCCAGTTTTAAGATATTTGTTAAGAAAGGCGTCAAGGTGTGGAACCCGCAGTATTATGCGCAAATTCAGAGCTATATGGGAATGAGCGGCATACATAGTACATATATACTTGTACTAAATAAGGATAATAGTGAACTTTCCGATGAATTAGTAAAATTTGATGAAGAGTTTTATAAGAAAATGGAGGCCAAAGCCCTTATGATTGCCACTGCAGTTGTGGAGCCGCCACGGGTTCACGGGTCGCCTTTATGGTGGCAATGTAAGATGTGTAAATTTAATAAGGTGTGTCATAAATAATGGGAATGTATACAGAGTTTATTTTTCAGGGTGAAACAAAGGCTAATTTGTCCCCTGAAATTAAAGAATTGATTAATTATTTTTTCGGTGACAGTTATGACTCAGATATTGGTCAACCCAATAGCTGTGTAGCTTTACCAAAGCATGATTTTTTTAAGTGTGACCGATGGCAGCATATAGGGCATATGAGTAGTTATTATTTCAGTCCTTTTGCTTTGCGTCATAAACAAGATCATATCCAAGATGATGGAACAGAGCGTGTGTTTTTAATATGTAACTTAAAAAATTATCATAATGAAATTAAATTATTTTTAGATTGGATTGCACCTTATATGGAGCATTTTTGGGGACATTATTGTTATGAAGAGGACGATAGCCCTACTTTTTTTAAAGTAAGACGATAGGTGAATTTTAGATGAAAAATATGGGTGGCGGTTATTTTCGATTAACAACGGATCAATTTGAAGAAATTGTAAATAAGGGGTTTATTTTTGTTCAACCGTTTCCCGGTAGATTTAAAAAAATAACTTTAGACGATATTTTAATTAGTAAAGAAGACGTCGATAAAATGATTAAAGAGAAAAGAAAATGAGTCATTACTATTTTTTAAATGAAGATCATACCTACACCCCCTGCGATTTGATGACGTGGGCAAACCAATTTGAACATGGCAATAAGGTGGCTAATGACGTTATAAAAGGCAAACACGTGTCTACTATTTGGCTAGGACTGGATCATAACTGGTGGGGTGGGCGTCCTTTAGTATTTGAAACTATGGTTTTTGATGAAATCAAAGGAGGTAACGATATTTATATGGAGCGTTATACCACATGGGATGAGGCAATAGCGGGCCATCAAAAGGCTATAGAATGGGTGCGTGATGGCTGTAAAGAAGAATGATTTGCTCGATAGAGGGATGCATAAAACACGCTGAAAGAGGAAATATTTGCTTTATGCATCGCTCAAGATGGAATAGACGCCAAAGCTACGATGACCCAAGGACTAAAAAAACAGCGCAAGAATTAAAGGAAAAGAGAAATGATACCACACGAATAAGAAAACAAAATTACTTGGAGTTTCACGTTAAAAATGGCGTTATATCTTGCAGTAAATGTAATATTGTTAAGTCGATTCAAGAATATTATAAGCATTCTATTAAGCATAAAAGCCCTTGGTGTATGGATTGCTTCAAATTTCACTCACGTAAAAATGATTTAAAAATTAAATTTGGAATTTCGATAGAACAATATAATGAATTGCTTGAATCACAAAATCATTGCTGTGCTATTTGTAACGAAAAAGAAAATGTAATTCATCACGGAACAAAAGAGGTCATCAAATTATCGGTTGACCATTGCCATACAACTAAAAAAATAAGAGGTCTTCTTTGTAGTAGATGTAATTTCGGTATTGGTTATTTTAAAGATTCGATTGAATTGCTAGGGAATGCAATAAAATATTTGGAGAAATAAAATCAAAGCTTTACGTCCATATCAATTAGATGCTGTGAAGGAGTGTTGGAATGCCTTAAAGGTCAATGATGACCCGGTTTTGTTGATGGCAAGCGTGGGAGCTGGCAAGAGTTTAATGCTGGCCAATATTCTATTTACCATGCAAAAAGCAGGAAAACGCGCTCTTTGTTTAGTAAACAACGCAGAGTTAGTACGCAATAATTGTGCCACCTTTCGAGAGGAAGGAGGTGATTCCTCTATTTATTGTGCTGCTCTAGGAACAAAGGATTGTGGTGCGCCCGTTGTATTTGGCACGCCTCAGTCAGTAATTAACGGAATTAATAAAAATGAAAGTATTGCGCGTATTAAATTCAACATCATTGTCGTGGATGAAGCTCACGCTATTAATTACATTAACCATCGTTCAAGTTTTATGCGTATTTTACGCCATTACAAGCAAGAATACCCCGATATGCGTCTACTTGGAGCGACAGGTACGAATTTCCGATTCAAAGGAGCTGCTATCGTTGGGCCTGATTGCCTGTTCAAAACTCAGGTCGGTAACATCACCACCGAGCAATTAATTCGCGATGAATACCTTATCGAACCGGTTTTTGAGGTAGATAAAAATTTAGTCTTGGATTTTTCAAACGTTAAAATAAAACAAAACGGCCAGTTCGATCAAAAGCAATTAGAGGCCGTCATTGAAAAGAGCGCACGCTTAACAGAGCTTATCTGTGCGCAAGTCGTCCATATCATGGAAACCCAGCAACGGCGCGGGGTCTTTTTCTTTGCAACCACAAAAAAACACGCATTTGAAATACTTAGCCACCTTCCTATGGGTGAGTCTGCAATCATTTTAGGGGAAACACCGCAACATGAACGAACAGAAATTTTGGAAAAAGCCCGTACTGGTATCGTTCGCTATTTGGTCAATATCGCTATTATTAGCGTGGGGGTGGATGTTCCTGCTTACGACACTATCGCGTATTTGCGGCCAACTGAATCTCTCGTCCTACTCGTGCAAACAATGGGACGTGTATTGCGCCTATCACCTGCTACTGGAAAAACCACCGCTTTGGTTCTTGACTTCGCTGGGAATATTGAGCGTCATAGGGACTGGGATAATCCGGTATTATTGGAAGCAGTTAAACAAACAATCGATCAAGATAAGCCTCTAGTTATTTGCTGCCCTGCCTGTATGGAAATGAACACGGAAACCGCAAGGCGCTGCGTGGGTAAGGTTCCAAAAGAAACGCCTACGGGTGAGGAGATGGAAAAAGAAGAGCGCTGCAAATATTATTTTGAGTTTAAAGAGTGTGAAAACGAAATTTTGCCGGACGTACCCTGTGGCGCTCAAAACGATATTGCCGCCCGTATTTGCCATAACTGTAAATGTGAGTTAATCGATCCCAACGCCAAATTATCCATGTCCCGAGTACAAAACAATGTATTTGCAGTGAATGTTCTTGAGGCCCGCTATGGCATCCATGGTACACAAAAAGGGTTTCGCGTTAATTGCTCCTATAAATGCCGGGATGAAAACGGGCGCGTGGGATCGGTATTTGAAAATTATTCACCCACGACGGATAAGGCTATAAGGGTCTTTTACGGCCAGTTCGTTAAAAAACATTGTCAGGATGCCAGTAAATGGTATATCCATCTTGATAACCGCAGTAAGGTAGAGGAGATGCTGCAAACCGTTAACACCCCTCATACATTGCTAATAGCAAAGGAGCAAGAGGGTGTGCGTATTAAGTCTAAAATTTTTCAATCACTATAAGGATATAATCATGTTCTATGTTAAACCCGCTATTGAGTCCGAGTCTGCGCTGTTAGGCGGTCTTATTTTGGATAGTAAATTATATGAGAATGTAGACGGAAAACTATGCCCGTCTGATTTTCATGCGCAAAGACACCAAATGCTATTTAGGGCTATGGGCGAGCTGTATAAAAAACATGGTGAGTTTGATGCGCCAATGCTTTTAGACCACCTAGAATATGATAAATCAGAGGATATGGCCCACATTTATGATTTAGCAAATAATTGTTGTTCGACAGCAAATATTAACTCGCACGCCAACATAATTCGCGAAAAATCCGTTCAACGACAACTATTAGAGTGCGCAAGGGAAATAAAAGAGCAAAAAGAGTCCACTATGACCCCGCAAAAATTGCTCGTAAGCTTTTTAGAGGAAACGGCTGCTGAAATCGATAGTATGGAGCTTGATAATTATTACTTGGTACAAACTTTATTTGAAATAAATAAAGCGTTCATAAGTACGGTTGATGCGCTAGATAACCAATAAACGGATTTTTACTTAATAAGGATGTTAAATGAAAAATATGCCGAAGGAATTTGATTTAAAACACTGGCGTGCTGTATATAATCGCGTCCAATCGTTAGGCGCTTATTTAAAGCAATGCCGGGATGATAAGGTGGAGATGAAAGAGGGAGAGAAAGAGCATATCGAGGGTGAGATTAAAACAATGGTCGATAAC
>ERZ1292632.565-Hain-H43-01um-R2-565-length-40843-cov-14_pt1 | contig 40843 bp, 31 predicted proteins | sample MGYA00564407_ERZ1292632 | MGnify/ENA primary metagenome ERZ1292632 (study PRJEB36523, sample SAMEA6512637) | groundwater metagenome | collected 2019-01-08 | study: AquaDiva: Metagenomics assemblies of 32 groundwater samples | reverse complement strand
ATTTTTTCATATCAAGCATATCGTATGCCGGTATAGGTATTTCTTCGGGATTTAACAATGGGCCCATCGGATTATCAATAATTTGGCCGTTTTCTCTAAAACTGATGCCTTGTATTTGAGAAAAAGGTTTGCCTTGTGAAAGCTCAAATAAAGGACGCTCTCCCTCTCCTCTGACAACAACGTCTACCCATGGACACTCATTTAAGGTTTCGTGAGCCATAAATGTAACATGCACGCCCCCAATTACCACTATTGTTTTCGGCTCTGCCTCTTTTACCGCTTTGGCTATTTTCGTTGCGGGAATATACGATATTGTTGTTGATGTTATTCCAACAATGTGCGGTTTAGAGTCGTTAATATAATATTTTACAACCTGTTGTATCTCGTTTATTGAGCGAGAGAGAAGAGATGGTTTTTCATACTGCATCTGTTTTGTGTCCAAAACATCAACTTTTACTCCTGCTTTGCGCAGATAGGCCGCTAAATACATAAGCCCCTTGGGAGGAAACTGCGTCAACCAGTTTATATCCCAGGGTCTTTCTGGAAATGGCGGGTCTATTAATAAAATATTCAACATAAATCTACTTCTGTTTCTAATAATTTATTTATTGCTTCTTGCGATATAAATTTACCCTTATTTGAAGAAACAACGGGATTCTCAATAGATTTCATGTCCTGATATTTTACTCTAACTCGCGAATAATCAAGCATTGGAAAAATAACATACATATCATCTGATTCTACCGACCGGGAAAGCTCTTCTTCTGACATTATGTGTTCATGTATTTTTTCGCCCTCGCCTTTTTCTGTAATAATTGTCTCTGTTTTTTTGCCATTGGCATATCTATTTGTCATTGCCTCTGCCAAATCAACAACTTTCAATGTTTTCATTTTCCAAACAAAAGTTTCTCCTCCTTTTACAAGCTCAATGGCTTTAAAAATTAAACTTACCGCTTCTTGCATTGTAATCACAAAACGGGTCATCTCTTTGTTGGTAATTGTAATGGGAACTCCGTCCTCAATCTGTTTTTTAAAACGAGGGATAACCGAACCATTGGACCCTATCACATTTCCAAAACGCACAGAAGCAAACAGTGTTTTTTTATCTCCTTTATAATAATTCGCCGAAGAAATAAGTTTTTCTCCCAAAAGCTTAGTCATGCCCATTACGCTTAATGGCTGAGCCGCTTTGTCGGTGCTGGAAAAAATTACTTTTTCAACATTTTCATTTCTGGCGCAATCTATAACGTTCTGTAAACCCTTTATGTTTGTTTTTACTGCTTCAAAAGGATTATATTCACAAGCATATACATGCTTCATTGCCGCTAAATGAACAACGATATCAATTCCCTCCATTGCAAGTTTTAATCTGTCAAAATCTCTCACGTCGCCAATTAAATAACGCAACCTTTCTTCTCCGATAAAACTATTCTTTAATTTATATATCTCATTTTCCGATAAATCAAAAACACGGATAACATTTACATCATGCTTCAACATTTCTTTAATCAGCGCTTTGCCAACCGAACCAGCTCCGCCGGTTACCAATATTTTTTTATTTTTTAATTCTTCTTGCATGAAATTTTAGCTTAGCTTATACAACCCAGTCGCTCAAAGGCGCGAGCCAGCTCTTCTGGTGTCGCCTTATGGGGAATACGCAGTACGCGACAAGGCGCGCCAGACACTGCCTTCTCCAAAATAACGCGAGCGCGCCAAAAATCAGCTCCGAGGTCTTCTAAACCCAAAGACCCCATTTCAAAAAGTCGCTTAAGGTCGTTTTCAAGCTCTTGGTAGAGAACAGCAAAAATGCGACGGGCCATCCATGTCCCGTTTTGTTCCTCTATTGAGAAATCAGGAACATGACATCTAAGAAGCAATATTGTTTTTGTGACAGATCCTTTTGTTCCCAAACATTTTGCATCAAATATTTGTTCAGCGGGCACAATATCTACATAGTCTCGGCGGATAAAAGGAATAAAGGCAATTCTATTGTAAACTCCCTTACTCTTGAGAAATTTATCAATAATCCCCCGGAATGGAACGTTAGCGTAGAGGTTCCATATAATGGAACGAGTGACGCGTTTTTTCAAACTCATGTGTTTGCGAGAAGCGAATAACTCGGGATAAACCGAACTATGATATTCCTTAAGCACGAATGCTTTATGAAACGCCAAACACATGCCGGATTCTGTGAGCGCTATCATGTCGTCGCCCAGCAGTTTATACCCTTTTTCTTTTACGAGGAAACCAGAGAGCGCTGTTTTGCCAACTCCTCCGCAACCTGCTAAAATAGTAACGCCTCCCGCGGGGTTTTGCAGGGCAGCCGCATGGGCGAACGAAATGCCGTTACTAATAAAAAGTTGTTGAATAAGACCGGTAAAAGAAAACATGGCATCGGTGTATACGGCGTATCCCGTCGGTTTTTTTTCTATTGCCAAGCGAGAGTCGCGGTTCGCGCACCACGAATCTCTGCCACCTTCTGAATTTTGGAATATCTCGTTTTCTTGAGGAAAAGAAAACATCTCAAAAGGATTAACCAATATCATCAAGGGGTTAGAATGGTCTTGTTCAGAACTTTTAAAAGACCCCAACTGCCGATTGATTGATTTCAAAACCCACGGACGAATTTTTGGATTGACGCGCACGGTTATAAGATCGTGAATGTGGTATACGTGTTCATTCATAAAAAATTACCACTTTTCAATGGCTTCTCTGGTTTTATTTTTTAATTTTTTGTAAACTTTAAAAACGTTCAGCTCCAATTTTGGAGAAATAAGCTTCAAAATTTCATCGCCCCAAATCCTATATTGACCGGAAACTTTATAAGCTTCTATTATGCCGCTCTTTATCATTCTTTTCATTGTGCTGTCGCTAACTTTTAAGAAGTCGCGGGCCTCTTTTGGCGTATAAACTTTCCCTGGCTTAATTTCTTCTACCATGATTTAATGATAAACCCCCCTTAACTTAATGTCAAGAGAGGTCAAAAAGTATCATTTGAATAGTAGTTTGGTTAAGTTTGAACAGGAACGATGCTGTTTGCTTTTGCTTTAAACTTTTTTTTAATTAAAATCGTCGCCGCTTCATAAGCGCCGAAAAAAGCGCCTACATAAAATAAGTCTCCCAATAATGTATTTCTGAAAAACGGCAAAGCCATAATATAAGACTGAATTATTCCAGAAAAAGTTTTGGCATACCAGGGAGAAAAAGCCCAGACCGCGAAATTAGTAATAAGAAAAAACAAAACAGAAGACAAAATTGCGGCTCCCGCAACTGTCTGCCATTTTTTGCGCTTTTTTAGCCAAAAACCCAAAATTGTACATAAAATAAAACTCCCATAAACCGCAGTCATTATTTTTAAGTCATAAAAACCAATAAATACATCGGAAATCAACATTGCCAAAACTGGCAAAAAAAGAGCTATTTTTTTAGAAAAATAAACTCCGCCAAATAGAGCAATAGCGGCTATGGGCGTAAAATTAGGAGCGTGGGGAATAATCCTCAAACTAACTCCTATTAGAATAAAAAATAAAGCGATAATAAACTCTAAAATTTTTCCGTTTTTTGAGATTTCCATAGATTTATTGATTAGTTTTAATATTAAAATTGCGATTTTTCAAATTTGAATTCAATTTTGTCTCCGGATTTTATAATCATCTTGTCTGCGGAAACCATAGGCGTTTCCCCATTGATATAGTATAGCCAATATTTTCCGCCTTGTCCATTTTCTTTGTCTCCGATTGCTTCGATCATAATTCCTATATCATAGGTTTTGGTTTTCAAAACCATGTTTAATTCTTCTGTTTTATTTTTTAATAAATCAAAGGCGGTCTCTCCTTCAACAAATTCAACTTCAAAGGTTTTTGGTTCTTTTTCTCCATCGTTAATTGTCAGCTTCGCTTTTTTTTCTGCTTCTACTGCTTTTGATTTTGCCGTTTTTAAAACATTGCTATTTTCCCTTTCTTCAACACCGAGCTGCGATGAATTATTAGAAAACAACAGCCAACTGCCAACAATAATAATTATTCCCAAACCAACTATGATATAAATATTTTTTTTCATTTTTAAAGTTTCGCTTTTTTATTTTTTCCTATTAAAAGACCGAAAAGAATTAAAATTAAGATAACGCCAAAAATATAAATTAAACTTTGCTGATTTTTAAATAATCCCTTAAAATTTTCTAAGACAGATGCCATCCAAAAATTAGACTTTTTTTCCGAAACTCTGACCTCTATAGGGATTTTTACGCCAGCATTGGCTTTAAATTCTCTTTCGGATAAGGGTTTGGCCACCACTGAAATCGTGGTAAAGAAAACTCCTGTTTCTTTGCTTTCAATTTCTAAAATTGCTTTTTGAGACTTTTTGGCTTCCAAAATAAAGCTTTCCGGTTTTATTTTAACCCAATCAGAAAAATTATCAAGATAAACTTCAAGTAAGGCCACGTTGTCTCCCGGATTTTCTATTGTTATTTCTTTTTTAGTTAAACTTGCGCTGGTTTCAATTTTTATCTCCGAAGGGCTTACTTTAATTGATACCGCCTCAACAGAATTAGCGGTTAAAAAAGAAATTATTATTAATATTAAAATTAACAGATTTTTTTTCATTTTTTGATTGCCCAAAAAGTAAGCTCTCCCTGCATTAAACCAAAATCTCCATTATAGTTTAAGGGTATGCTTAATTTAACCGGCAAAATTTTACTTTGACTTTTCTCTATTTCAGCAGAGAAAATTCGCCAAGATTGCCCCTCTATATCTAAATTATCCCGAAAAATATTAGCCCCGCCAACCTCTGTTTCTAAATAAATTCCACTATCTTTGTTGTTAATGGTTAAATTTTGAGCAGAATTTCCTCCTGGTTTCAATTTTCCAAAATCCAACATATCCGGACTCACTGAAAAACTAATTCCGTCTTGGTCTCCCCCTGGTAAAACCTTAATTTTTTCAATTTCCACTTTTAACCCTACCTGATGGCTTGCAGGAGCTTCGCCTGCTGTTAAATTTACTTTTTTGCTTCTAATATAACCTATTTCGTTTATAATCTGGTTTTCAACAAATATCTGATGAAAGCCCCCCTCTAATCCGTCTAAAGAAACCTTAACCTTGCCAAAATTATCTGTTATTAATTCCGAAAGTCCGATTTTCACCTTTATCCCTTCTTTTTCTAAGTTTTGCCAACTACTTATTTCAGGATTATAGTATTTAACCTGAACTTCGGCTGAATCCTCGGTTTTAGTAAGCGCTATCTTGGTTTGAAACCAACCTTTTTCCAGCCACTCTCCGGTAAACCACAAAACTTCGTCTCCGGATTCTAAATAATAACTGTCTGCTCCTATTGTGGGAGAAATATTGTTTACCATATACATCCAGCTGTCCTGGCCGTTTATTTTTGCCAAATAAAAACCCATTCCAGGGTATTCGCTGATTAAATAATCGTAATTACATGTTTCAGAGCCATTAATTATCAAATCCAAAGCAGTTGCTCCGCTTATTCTTCTGTCGCAAATGGTGCTGTCTTTACCTTCAATTCTTAAATATTTTAGATTAGAATCTGTTGAAACCGGGTAAAACTTTTTTGATAAAGCGATTAAAGCATATGAACTGCAAGATTTGTTGTCCCCTTCAGACTGCCACCAAAAACCTCCGTCTGCGTCTTGCAAGGAAATAAGATGATTAAGGGGATTTTTCCCGTTTTTCACCCAATTTGAACTAATGGGCCCCTGACCCAATTTATAAATAGCTGAAATTATCCAAGCGTCGGAACAGGAATCGGAAGGAGACGCCGCAGAATAAGGAAACCCTCCGTCGTCATTCTGCTGAGATTTCAAATAATTAATCGCGTTCTGGACAGCAGATGAAGAAGGGAAAACTCCCGCCTCTAACAAAGCCATAATGGCCGACGCCGTGTCATTAGTGTCAGAAGAGGAAGAAATATTATAACTCCATCCGCCGTCTGAATTTTGATGGTTCAAAATATAATTTTTAGCGTCTTGAACCATTACTGAATTTCCTTGGCCAACCGAACCCAATGCCGAAATCGCCCAAATATCATCATTGATTAAATCTTTATCGCCGAATTGGCTATCTTGATAAAAACTTTTAAGTTTCTCTACATAATTTTCACTCCCAAAATTAACAGGACTTTTGCCGGCTGCCGTTAAAGCCAAAATATACTTGGCGTAAGTGGCAATGGATTCTTGTCCGGAAGGAATAGATTTAAGATAATCTAAACTGGCTTCAGTTTCTCCCGCCCCGGCTAAGGCCATAGTATTCCAAGCGGTTTGAGGCTGAGATTTAATATAATTAACAACTTTATCAATTTCTGATTGGTTTTCCGCCTTAATTTCAAAAAAATTGCTAAATCCAATCAAACCGGCTGAAATCACAGCTAAAAAAACTATTAAAATTTTCTTTTTCATAAAAAAAAATCCCTTTTCGAGAGGGAAAGTTTGCCTAATCTAAAAATTAGACGCTCTTTTCTTTGCTCGAAGAAAGTTAAGTTAATTATAATTATTAAAAATTAATGGTATTCTGGCTTTACCCTGTTAAATAGCGCTTTGCGCTAATTTCACGAAGTGAAATTATTTAACTGGGTTTACAGTTGCGGCACAGCCCCGGACTTTCCCGCTAAAGCGGAATCACCGGTGTTTCCCATTTATTTATTTATTTTATCTTTTTTTACAAAGCTGTCAATACTCTCATCTTATTTTTGAGCATATCCACGCCGCCTGTTTCTAAAAATTGGACAATATTTTTTGAAGATAAGTCTTTTTTTCCGTCTGGGCTTAAATGAAGCCTGCAAAAAGAAACAAATTCTTGAGGCCGATAAATTTCTAATTCAATGACATCTTTGTTGGCAAATTTGGGGTCGCCAGTTATAATTGAAATAATCTCGCCCGGATATTTTTTAATTATTTTTTTCTCGTCTTCCAAAAAATCTTTACAAATTAAAAGGTCTGAAAGTTCAATTATATTATTCATAACAACCTGGTTAAAAATATTTTTCAATCTGAGTTTTTCGGTTGCAATGGTTTCTATTTCTTTTTGTAAAGCTTCAATAATTTTTAAATCTTGATACGCTAATGCGACATAAAAAAGATTTAATTTTATAAAAGTATTAACCAAATTGTTAAAATTTTCTGGTTGCTCGTAGAAAAAAATCATTTCTTCTTTTGTTTCAAACCATTCTTCCATAGATTCTTTTTTTATACGGTCAAAAAAATTTCTCAAAATAGAATTTTTGGTCCGAGAAAGCTCATCTATAATTATTTCCGGATTAATTCCTTGTTTTTTAGCTAATAAAAAAACTGGTTTAAATATACCCATATTCCAATTAAAAAGAATAAGCCAGTGATGAATTTTAAAGTTGTTCAATTCTTCCTCTGACATATCTTTTGTGGCTCTTACAGACTCTTCTATCTCAAATACTATCCTATTATCGTATTTGCCATAAGCGCCGAAAATCGGCCTGTATTTAGTTTTGACTCCATATTGTTGGCGATATTCATCGCTTTCATATTTTGTGCCTTGCAAGAGCGTAATATTTAACATGCTGATATAATCAAACCCCATATCAAAAGCGGATGCGAGAGTATTATAGTGGCTCTTCGCGCTCTCGCCTGGCAATCCTATAAGAATATCTGTTCGCACCTCAAGATTTTTTTTGTGGAAGTAATTAAGCTGTTCCGTTATGCCGCTCATTTTTATGGCGCCCCTGCCAATATTATCAAGAACTTTCGGGTCCGCCGATTGTATGGCAATTAATCCTTTATTATTTTCTCCTAAAATTTCTGAAATTTCTATGTTTCGGCTAACCGTGTTTTTTGACTGCCAAACAGTTACATCTGCGGGGTATCCTTTTTTATCCATAACTTCACGCACTTTTTTTGCAATTTCCAAGTCTCTTGGCAAGATTCCGAAATTACTGTCGCAAAATATCCAAGCAGGCTGACCTGCTGATTTCTCAGCTATGTATTCAATTTCTTTTAAGACCTGGTCAAGCGGCCTTATTCTTATTTTTGAAAGCATCGTCCCCCAGGCGCAATAAACGCACCGAAAGGGACATCCTCTATTAGTTTCTATAAGAGGAATCATATTAGGGTCGGCCAAAAATTGGTCTAGCCATCCCGTAAGGTATGGACTCGGCTGGTTTATTTCCATACTTTTTTGGTCAGGCGGTTTTGGGGCATAAAAAAACTCTCCGTCAATAATAACGGCGCAGCCTGAAGGATGCGGCTTGACGCATCCTCCCAAAATTTCGCTTATAATTTTTGCAAAAGTTTCCTCGCCTTCGTTTATTATGCAATAATCAAGATTTTTATGATTAGTGAGAAATTTTTCAATATCGGCTGGCTCTGTCCTAATGTTTGGTCCGCCCATTGCTGTTAATGTTTTGGAATTTAAACGTTTGACCATATCTAAAAAAAGAAAATCAAGTCTCTCGTTCCAACTGTAATGGCTCAAAGCTAAAATGTCCGGAGGGTTTTCAAGAAGAGCTTTTTCAAGAACATCCGGATATTTAAAAAGTTTAATATTAACTTCCGACCCGAATTTTTCTTTAAGAAATGATGCCACATACCCTATGTTTAAAGGCACGACGTAATCTGTCTTAACGGTGTTGTATACTAAGTCGGCAAGATATATGTTTATAGCCATATTAAGATTTAAGAAACTGATTGAAATCTTTTATAATTGGATTATCCCAAGATAAATACTTAGAAAAAGTTTCGGAAAGCTCTTCGTCTTTGAAAAGATTTTTGGCTATATTATAATGCTCTTCATATTCAGAATAACAATTTTTTTGCTTATAAATGTGCCCCATAACTAAATGCAGAATGATGTGTTCCGGCATTGCCAGTGAAAAATCTTTGAAAAATTTCAAAAGTTCGTCTCGCCCGTCCGCGGTTTCAAGAGAGGGATTATTAAGAAAATTCATCTCAATATTGGCATCATATATAATTGCCTGCAGTTGATTGTAATTCCATTGGTCTGATTTTAAATAGTCGCATCGCCGATTATCAAATTTATCTAAATTGTCTTCGGGGAAAACTAATAAATCAGCGCTCTTTGCCTCGTCAAACATCTGTGTTCCGGGATAAGGCAAAACGGTGGCAAATTGGTTCCAATTAGCTTTTAACTCGCGGGCGAAACTAAAAGTGCTGTTAATTTGAGCCATCGTTTCATTCGGAAATCCCACCATCCAGCAAATGCTAACATGAACGCCGTGAGATTTCATCATTTTTACCACCTCTCTTACTTTATCAAAATTCAGAAATTTATTGATGCGTTTTTGCATCTCGGGAGAACCCGACTCAACGGCTATGGCAAACTTGCTCATACCCGCCTCAATTAATAAACTTACTATTTCTTCGTCTAAATGCTTGACTGAAAAATTTAAAACCTTTAGCTCCAGGGGCAACTTCATGTTTATTATTCTGGTCAAAAAATCCTTAATCCAGTCTTTGGAGAAAGAAAGATTATCGTCTGTAAAATATAAAGTTTTAACACCATTGTATCTTTTTTTTATTTCTAATATCTCTTTTATCAAATTTTCAACCGGCTTGTAGCGAATCTGTCCGCCCCAAAAAAGAAAAGTTGTGCAATAATAACAACGATACGGACAGCCCCTGCTTCCTTCTGTCGGCAACGCGCTGTCCCCGCTCTTTTTGAAATACTCCTCTATATTTAAATAATTCCAAGCCGGCATTGGCAAGTCGCTTAAGTTAATAAAATTACACCCTCCTTTGACAATATTAATTTCTCCTTTTTCATTTTTTGTCGCATATGACCCGGAAGGAAATTTTTTATCAAATTCAGCGTCTTGATGATTATTGTATTTATTAAGAATATGTAAAAAAGTGGTTTCCCCTTCTCCTATTATCGCGTCATCAATATCATATTTTGTCAGGCATCTCTCGGGAAAAAGGGTAGAATATCCCCCGCCGATAATTATTTTTGCTTCAGGATGAAATTTTCTTGATAATTTCACGGCATCGTCAACCCACCTTTCATTAAAAACATACATCACCGACAGAGATAAAACATCGTAATCGTTATTCTGAATAACTTCAGCTAACAAATTGGGAAAAACAGATGTGTCTACCGGAATTTCAGGTTCGGTATAAGCCTCTAAATTTAAATCTACGGCTTTTATTTTATAATCGCAGGTTTTATATTTATCCACAAAAGCGCACAATACCGGCAAAGCCAAAGTGGGAATTGGTCTAAACGGGTTTTTAGTTCTGAAGCTATCTTCGCTCGGAGTGTCCGGATGGGAACACATAGGAAGCTTTAAAAGAAAGATTGATTTAAATTGTTTTTTTTCCGTCATATTATTTTATGATTTTCCAAAAAATTTTCTAATAATTGTCTTTGCGATTTCTTTGTTAAAGGCGAATGCATAGGGCAATAATTTTGTTTTAAAATTAGCAGGCGGATATTCTTTAATTTCTGAAACAAATTTAAAATTAATATTATCATGTTTGGAAATAAAAGAAAGAAAATTATCCGCTAGGGAAATATAGTAAGGGTCGGCCATAACAGGAGAATGCAGGGCAATATGAAATAATGGCGCGCCTTGTTCATGATATTCTTTGAAACAGGCCTTTAGCCAGGAAAAACCGTACTTTGGCGCGTCTTCTGGACCAGCTGTTCCTCTCAAAAACATCCGAGAAACCGGAACTATTAAAATAGGCATATCTCCTTTATTTTGATAATCGTCTATACTTGGTTTATAGGGCATACATATTCTAGGGAGCTTTGACCAATCCAAATAAGATAATTTAAAACCGGGATAGGCGGAACAATCGTGAGTAAAACCCAATTCTGTGAGAATCTTTACCGTATCATTATTCAGAGACCATCTGCCGGCAACAAAAACCTTGGGCTCAATTCCTAATGATCTTTTTAGCCGTTCCTTCCCCGTCTTTATCATATCAAGTTGTTCCGGATAAGAATAATCCTGCAAGGCGCTGGAAACCGATGCCTGTTTGCAATGTTCCTTAAGATATTGGTCGCCCACATGCCATTTTAATCCAACTCTCTCAAATTCTTCCCATCCCGGATGAATATGAAGACCGACTTCTTGTCCTGTGTTTTTAGGAAAATAATCAACAACTTCCGGACAAACGACAAAGGTTATTTTTGCCCCGTATTTTTTTGCTAATCTAACTAAATTCGGCGCTCCGTCTTTTACTCCCTGAAAAGCTTTTTTATCAAAAATCATTCTTTTATTTCTTATAAAACCGAATTCTGTATGGCAAACTATAATTATGTCCATTTATTATAACTCTTCCTTGAATTATGAAATGACCATTTTAAAATATAAGTTTTTGCTATTTATTGCTAATTTTACCCCTGACTGCGTAAAAACTTTAAAATGTAAGCGTAGCTACATTTTAAAGTTTTTCCTTCGCCAGAGGCAAAATTCCCTAATAAATAGCTAAAAATCATTTCGTAATTCAAGGAACTATTGTATTTCTTAATAAATCTTTATATCATAAATTACAATGGAAAACAATAATTTTATTTCGCAAAAAAAATCTCATCGCTTATTTTTCTGGGGAATTTGTTTTATCTTATTTTTACCAATAATTATTCTGCCGCCGGCCTTTGAACCCTCTGTTTGGAGCCGGGCAATTTTATTTAGAACTGCTCTAACCCTCTTAATTTCTTTTTTATTTTTTAAATTTTTCTATAAAAAAGATATAACTATTTCTATCCCAAAGTGGAAAAATCCTGTTTACCCCGTTAGAAACTTCGTTTCTAACGGGGTTTATTTGCCCTTCTTGATACTTTTAGCTTTTTTAATTGCTTTAATTATAGCAACTCTATTCTCGCAAGATTTGATGTTTAGTATTTTTGGCTCGCCGAAGAGGGCCGGCGGCATTTTAAATTTGTTATTTTTCTTTCTTTTTGCTGTTTTTTTAGCTCTTTTCATAGATAAAAATGACTGGAAAAAATTATTTCACATATTATTCGGCTTTGGAGTTTTAATCTCTTTATTAGCTGTTGTTCAATATTTTAATCTCTTAAAAAATGTTTTTATTTCTTTTGAGTCGGGAGGCACTCCGTCTTTTTTAGGCAATGCCACTTTTTTAGCAATCTATATGCTTTTTTTAACTTTTCTATCTTTCACTCTATTAACACAAGAAAAAGATAAAAAGAAAAAATGGGCATATGGCGCGCTATTTTTGCTATTTGGTTGTACTATTTTAATAACAGGAGCCAGGGCCACTTATTTGGGATTACTGATTGGATTTTTTTTCTTTATCTTTTTCTACCCTAAAAAATTTAAACTTCTCAAAATAGTCGCCTCTTCTTTTGTGTTATTTGTCATAATTGCCGCGGTTCTTTTCAATATTTTTCCTCAAATCGCGGAAAAAAACAACTTATTTAAAATGACGGCCGGCAGATTATCCATAAAGGGGGTGATGACAGACCTGGCAGGAACCCGTTTCTCGGCCTGGAAAATCGCCTTTCAGGCAATAAAAGATAAACCGATTTGGGGCTGGGGGCCTGAAAATTTCTATATCGGCTTTGAAAAATACTATGATACCAATACTCCGGGCATTAAAGATACATGGTGGGATAGGCCGCACAATGCATTTTTAGACATTGCCGTAAGCTCCGGCATAATATCGCTAATTCTTTATTTTTTATTCTGGCTCGCTCTTTTCTGGCAGCTGCAAAAATTTAAAAGGCGGCAGGGCGATGACGAGCGCGCCTACTTGGCTCACGGGCTTCAAACGATGTTTATAGCGTATCTTACGGCGCTTTTCTTCAATTTTGACGATTTTTCAACCTATCTTATATCTTTCTTTTTTATCGGATATGCTTTTCATTTAATATCAAATCAGGGCGAACAAAAAATTATTCAAACGCCGAAAACGAATTTTTTTAAAAAAAAGTTTGCTTATATCCCCCTTCTGCTGATTTTAATCTGTTTTATTTGGTTTTGGAATATAAAACCATTATATCTCAATGAAAAAATCAATTATGCTGAAATTTTAATTGCCGCCAAAAAATGCGATAAAGCGATAAATATGACAAAAAATATCTGGCAAGGCGGCGGAATTCTAACATCTTACGCGGGATTAAAGTATACTGATTTTATTAAACAGTGCGCTACAGCTGAAAAAGAAGTTGAATATGTTTTATCTGGAACTGAAGCCCTAAAATCAGCCTCCCTTGTCCAGCCCAATTACACCAGAACATGGCTTGTTTTAGCTGGGTTTATAAATGTTTTAGCGGCTAAAGAAGAAGATGTTGAAAAGCAAAAAAAATTATTATTGGAAGCAAGGGGCTATCTTGAGAAAGCTTTGGAATTAAGTCCGAAACGCCAGGAAATTTTTATAGAAATGGAAAAAAATTATATTATGGCCAAAGATTACCAAAAAATGAAAAAAACAGCCGAAGATTGCCTTGAAATAGATTCCGGTTATGGACAATGTTATTGGTATTTGGGCATTGCGGAAATATTTTTAGGAGACCAGGAAAACGGCAAAAAACATATTCAGAGGGCGCAAGAAGGAGGCGCTGTTACCCCGCCATATATTCAGCTTGGAGTCGCCTATATAAGCCAAAAAAACTATAAAGACGCGGCTGAAGCCTACCGCATGGCTACTGTTTACAATAATGATAAAAACGCCGGCTGGCACGCTGTTTTGGCTTTTTTATACAAAAAAATCAAGGAATATGATAAAGCGGGAAAAGAAGCTATTAAAGTTTTTGAATTAGAACCGGAAAATAAAGAGGCAATGGATTTTTTAAAACAACTGCTGGGTTTAAGCCCCAATGACCCAAGCCTTCATTCTTCTTTGGCTTATGTTTACAAACAAATGGGAGAAGACGAAAAAGCCAGACAAGAGTATTTAATAGTTAAATCGCTTTATTTGCAGGCCGCGGCAAAATATCCAAAAGAGGGCACCTATCGCTTTAATTTGGCGGGTGTCTACAAAGAATTGGGCGAATACGAAAAATCGTACTACGAAGCTGTGCTTGCCAAAAAAATAGACCCGGGACTTGAGCCTGCCGTATTAGGTCTTTTATACACTTTGCCAGAAAATTACATAGAAAGATACAGACAAATTGGAAAATAAAAATATATGAAAATGGAAATAAAAAATTTAATAAAAAAACAAATAAGAGAAATACAGGATTGGCCAAAATCAGGCATTAGCTTTAAAGACATAACCCCCCTGCTTGAAAATAAAAAACTTTTTTCCAAAACGATTGACGAACTGGCAAAACCCTATTTAAACCAAAGAATTGACAAAATTGTCGGCATAGACGCAAGGGGTTTTTTATTGGCTTCCGCTATGGCTTATAAATTAAAAACAGGAATTGCCATTATAAGAAAACAGGGAAAACTTCCGTCAAAAACAGTTTCTAAAAAATATGCTTTAGAATACGGCAGTAATACCATTGAAATGCATCAAGACTCTATTTTGCCCGGAGAAAAAGTCTTGCTGATTGACGATGTTTTAGCCACTGGCGGCACAATGAAAGCCGCCGTTGACTTGGTAAAAGAGCTTGGTGGAAAAATAATCGGCATTGATTTTTTAATTGAGCTTTCCTACCTAAATGGAAAAAAAATCCTCAAAGGACAAAAAATAAAGTCTTTAATAAAATATAATTCTGTAAGCAATCCGCCAGCCAACGGAAAACCGCAAAAAAAATTAGCGGAAATCGGAATAATCGGCGGCTCCGGGTTTTATGAATTTTTTAAGGGCGGGGCAAGGGAAATTGATATTGAAACAGAGTTCGGAAAACCTTCAGATAAAATTACCATAGGAAAGATATCTGGAAAAACAGTGGCTTTTTTGCCAAGGCATGGAAAAAATCATCAAATTCCGCCTCATAAAATAAATTACAGGGCAAATATCTCTGCCTTGAAACAAATCGGCGTTGAAAAAATTATCGCCCCTTCGGCTGTGGGCTCGTTAAAACAAAACATTAAGCCGGGCGACTTTGTAATTTGCGACCAATTCATTGACAGAACTAAAAAAAGAGAGGACACTTTTTTTGACGGACCCAAAGTAGCCCACATTGAAAGCGCTTTTCCCTACTGCCAGGATTTAAGAAAAATCGCTGTCTTGCAGGCAAAAAAATTGGGGCTAAAAACGCATTCAAAAGGAACCGCTGTTGTTGTTGAAGGTCCGAAGTTTTCAACTGCGGCGGAAAGCGCTTATTTTTCTAAAATAGGAGCCGATGTTATAAATATGACTCAATATCCCGAGGTGATTTTGGCGCTGGAAATGGGCATGTGTTATTTAAACATTTCTTTGGTTACTGATTACGACGCCGGAATATACGCTAAAACAAAAATTGAACCGGTCTCAATTGAACAAGTTCTGGCAAATTTTAAAAACAACAACGAAAAATTAAAAAATTTGATATTGAAAATCATAAAAAACATTCCAGACAAAACCTCCTGCGACTGCCAAAAAAAAGCGGAAAGAGCCGTTATGTAATTGATTACCGCTGATTGCTGGCTGATTAACACTGATAAAATATTAAAATACGAATTAAGCTTAAATCGATGTCCGACCTCGCAAAGCTTTGCGAGGTCGGACATCGCCGTAACTCATCAGTGGAAATCAGCAAACAAAAAACCCCTTTCGGGGTTTTTTGTTTTCATCCCTTCAGCTCTTTCACAAGAAGAGCAAGGGTTTTATTCAAGAAATTATCTCAACCAAGTCTCTGAATTTAAGATAGATTCTAACAGATAGCTGTTTGTCCAGTCTTTATCTGAACTTGTGCCAACTGTACCGTTCGCAGGAGCATGGCCAACAGCTGACATATCAGACCAAATCATAGTTGCCTCTTCGGCATCACCAGTTGCTGCTGCGGCTGAATCGTGCAAGCCGATTATACCAAGTGAAGCATTAGCGTTCAGATATGTATGGGAAGCTGTCTGGGCCGCTGTGTCTCTGCTGAATACCACAGAAACCGAGTCAACTCCAGCCGTATCGCCTGAGCCTGTACCGGTTCTGAATTGTTCCGGAGTTCCTTTTATTGTGTAGGTAACTTCACCGCCAGATAGAATTGTATCAGCGGTATTACCATCCCAAGCAACAACAATTGTGCTGTCGTTCTCGGAAACTCCTGAAGATGATCCTTCGACTGAAAGACCGTCTTCGTTCAGAATTGACACAGAACTTGTGATATCTAATCCATTCTTCTCAAGCTTCAAGTTGCCAAGTCCTAATTGGGCCACAGTTCCTCCATCAGACCATGAAACAGCTAACTTAAACTGCTTCATTGTAATATCGCCTTTGTCAGCTTTGGCTTTGAACGAATATACGCTCTGTTCTGCGCCGTTAGACATATAGGTGCTGTTATTTAAGTCGTTCAACGTAAGCACTGGAACGGCTTTGTAAACAAGCGTGGTGTTTCCAGCAGCTGTTGTAAAGGTGGTGTCAGTGGTTACTGTCCCGTTCGGGTCCTGCCTCTTAACATGAGTTAAGGTTGGCTTTACGTCAACATTTGAAGAACTGGCTGTAGCTGATATGCCGGGTGACAATGTATAGGCAATTGTTACGGTCTTTGAAGTAGAAGCGGGAATCACAATGTTTAAACCGGTAAAGTAGAACCTGTCATTTGCTGTATCATAAGGAATTGTTTTTAACACAGTGCCTGAAGCATCTTTAAGCGAAGCTGAAACAACAGCTTGGGCAATTGTGTCTGAACCCATAGAGAACCTCATTTCTGTCACAGTGTATTGCTGATAAGAAGAGGTCATCACGTAATTTGCAACATCAACTGTTTGATTACCGGCAGCCACCTGATTCAAAGGAGAGCTAGAAGATGTTGTTGTGAAGCTCCCCGTACTAAAGGCAATGTTTTGCCCGTCAACCGTTCCAGAAGTGTCAGCCGATGTAGCTGAGCTGACAGTTGTTCCGTCAATGTCAACTGTAGCATACGCTGTGCCGGCCGCTGATGAACTAAAGTCTGCATAAACCATTATGTCAATGGTGTTGCCGGCTGGCAATGTGTGGTTGATTGACCATGAGTCGCTGGTTGAAACTGTTGGCTTTATAGTTGTTGTTTTGTCTCCATATACAACATACAAATTGCTTCCGTATGAAGAAGCCACTGAGTTCAAAGCAACATTAATAGCTGTTACATTAACCGATTCTGTTGTGTTAGCTGTTAATGTAAAGTGAGCTAATTTGTGAGCTGTCAATGGAGCAACAACTGTCTGGTCTGTGTAAGCAGGGTATTTTGACAACGTCAAAGCCCCTGTTGCCACAGTCAAAGTGTTGCCATTGGTGGCAGCTGAAGGCGCGCTTAAGCTTGCCAAAGATACCGTGCCCTGGGCATTGCTTGAACCTGCAATAATACTAACTTGCAGGGTATCGGTAGCATCAATATCGTTATAAGTGCCAGTTGCGTCGTAGATATCGCCTTTTACTTCTAAAGTAACAGGCGAACCCGGCGTAACGATTAAAGATGAACCTGGGCTAAATAGTGTTCCGGCGGCAACAGGCGAAATTGCTGTTGTGCTGCCGATTTGGACGCCATTAGCCAATACCATACCACTTCTTAATAACATGCTTGCCGCATCAGTACATACAGTACTGGCGGCGGTACAATTATCTGTTCCAGTTACGTTAGTAAATATGATTCTAACGTACAAGCTTTCAACTTTTACAGGTTCTCCGGCGGCAGTAAGGGTGTATTTAGCTAATGTTGCATTTGGGGCAGTGTTAACTATATCGCCAGATGGAGAAGTGGATTGCTTGGTAAAAGTCAAAGTTCCCGAAGCTACTGTCTGAACACCGGATGTTACATCGGCTACTGTAAAGCTTCCAGTAGTGGTTGCTGTTGTTGGCGCTGTGTTGACATTATATTGTGTATCAACAAAGTTAGCGTCAGCGGATACTGATACTCTAAACTTAAAGTTTAAGCTTGATCCGCCAATAATATCAGCCACTAACTTAATAACTCTTGTGCCTGCCTCCATTCTCTTTGGGCTAGCAGATAAATCAAAAGTCACATAACCATTCTCGCCATCTAAATTAGCTACAGCAGAACCAACCTGGACTCCGTCAACATAAAGACGAAAGTTTTGAAGGTCGGTTTTCTTAACAGAGCCAATCTCCCTGAAAGCAATACGGGTGAAGTCAACGGCTCTGGTAGAAATAACAACGCTGTTTTGCCAAACCGTGTAATCGTTCTGGGGAGTTAAGCTGGTATTTGTTGATGGTGTCGTGGTGGCCGCAAACTCAACTCCAGCTCCAGTGGCAGTTGCCGCTGTCATTAGATTTCCGTTAATTGGATATGTTCCCTTAACAGAACTGGCGTTGGTGGTTACACTAGTAGAAGCGTTGATAGCGGCCCCTACTGTTTGACCAGCAGAAGCGGCTAAATCAGCGGCTACTGTGATTGTTGTTGAACCGCCAGATGGAACTGTAAATAGTCCGGATGCGTCATTGAAAGTAATTACACCAGATGAAACGCTGGCTGCATCAGTTAATCTTTTTGCTCCATTGAACAAATATACATTTGCCAAGGTAGCATCAAGAGAAACACCAATTCTATTTACTTTTAAATTGGTAACTTTTACTTCTGCGTTATCGCCGTTAGTAAAAGTGAATTTAGCCAATGGGGCCAAACCCTGCGCCAATATAACTGTTCCAGAGGCTGGATTATTGTAGGCTAATCCCACTGTCAATCCCGCGCCTGTTGGAACTACAACTGGAGGAGTTGTTCCGCCGGTTGTTCCGCCGCCGGTTGTTCCACCGGTTGTTCCGCCGGTTAATATTAAATTCATTTTGGCTCTGGTGTTTGGACCAACTGTGCCTAATGAACCTGTTCCGTATTTTGCTTGAAATTTTTTAACAGCCGCTACGGTTAAATTTCCGTAAGTGGTTGTTTCGTTGCCGGCTGAGCCGACTCCGCTAACTGCTACTTGTGTCGCTGTATCGGTGTTTAAAAGCGCTTGAACGCATTTTACATCACTGCCCGTGGAACCTTTTACCAGTGTTCTAGTAAGAGTAATTCCAGCGCAGGCGGTAGGTGCTGTTCCGGTTGTAGTTGTTCCGCCTTGCAATGCCACTAATTGGGCCTGTAATGCGGTAATTTGAGCTAACAACTCGTCAATCGTAACACCTTGAGCCACACCAGGAGCAATCATTGCAACCAAAGTCAAAGCGACTACGGTTGTGATAATTGTTTTTCGTATACTCATTTTTTGTGTGTTTTTTATCCCTCACTAACTTTGCTCTCTTTACCCATTAGTTGGGTTTCAAAATACTATTTTTTATTCTTTCTTTTATTCTATACCAAGCTGCTCCATGATTTTTCAACTTCTGCTCCCTATCTGCTGCATCTGTTTTTGATTTATATATCTCACAATATATCAGTTCCCAAGGAATTTTGCGTTTAGTTGAAAAAACTTTACCTCGATTATGCGCGTCTAATCTGTTTTGCATATTCAGAGTAATGCCGATATAAAATGTGAAATCTTTTTTGCTCTGAATTACATATAAAACATGCATAAGAGCAAAGTTAGTGAGGGATGAATTAATTTATATTTTTATTTTTCTCGCCGGTCGACCATTGTAAACTCGCGATTTTACGTATTAATCACGAATTAACGACTCGTCAATTGTTTATTTATTAAGCGTTAATATTCCTTCTAAAGCGTCTGAATATTTCCCGTCTGCGTATAAATCCTTTATTGTTTGCATTGTTTTTTGCTGGTCTTCTGTTAATGTTGTTTTTTCTAAATCATCAATCTCTCTTTGCGCCAAAGGAGCCAACGCGTCGTTTAAATCTTTTGATTCTTGGGTATCTATCAGGTCCACTCCGTAGGTTTGCAATTGCTTTTTATTATCTTCTATTTTTTTAATCTGCAAAACAAGCGCCCTTATTGCTTGTGAATCTTTCTGTTCTATGCTGTCAATCAAATTTTTTGTCGCTTGTGAAATGCTTGCCTGAAACTCTTTTATGGCTGGAGCAATATTTTGCATTCTGTTATTTTTTACAACTTGCGTTAAATCATCCAATCTTCTGCTGGCAATTTCAAGGTTATTCTTTAACTGATTCTCCGGCGCTCCAAAAGCTGTTTGGGATTGCTCTGTCATTCTTTTTACTGAAAATAATATATCGCCGGGCATTGTGTACTGGGCAAAGCCAAACATCCCAACCATTATAAAAAGAAGAGTTGCAAAAGCGTAAGCTAATTTTCTTTGATAAATAAGAGCGGGCAAAAAGCTTAAAATTCCAAATATGCTTTCTTTCTTTCTCGCGCTAAAACTTTCAGCGAAAGCAGGCTTTGGTTCTGCTAATATCTGATTTTTAGCCAAAATCACCCATTCTTTTCTGGGCTTTATCTGCTGGAGTTCCTTTAATTTGTTGATTAATTTTGTCTCCTGCATGTTATTATTATGACGTAAAAACCGTGATTTTGTTACAATCTACAGTTCTTGTACTTTCCTTGCTTCCATTTCCTTTTTTAAAACTTTTAGCCCCCGATGAAGCATTACCCTTATTGTGCCTTCTGGCTTTCCCATAATCTCGGCTATTTCCGGCACCTTCATATCATCAATATAGTGACAAATGATTATGTCCTGATAGTCTTGTTTTAAGTTTTGGATAGCCAGCCTAACTTCTTCAAATTCAGAGCTTAATATGGCTCTTTCTTCTAATCCCATTCCTCGGTCAACTATTTGAGGCAAAATGTCAGCCGAAATTATTCTTGTCCTACCCTTTTCTCTATAATGGTCAATCACTGTATTCCTGGCAATCTGGTATAAAAAGGCGCTTGGATTTAGGACTTTTTGGCTCTGGAAGGCCTCCCAGCCCCTTAAAAAGACCTTTGAGGTAATGTCCTCGGCTGTTTCCTGTGAATCTACTTTTAAGTAAACAAACCTATATATTTTATCAATATAATGGTCGTAAATCTGGCTAAATTTCTCTTTATAATTATCCATTATTATATAACTATATAATATAATAAAAACAAAACAAAGTCAAGACTAATAAAATTAATCCCGTTTGGGCGGGATGTTGATAATCTTTTTATTGATAGGACAAAATAGGACAAAATTTAATTTAATTAAGATATAGTTAATGTCCTAACTGATAAAACACTTGATTCCATTCCCCTGCCCTAATTATCTCTCCATTTTTTAATAATTCGTCTAAATCCCTTCTTATTGTTCTTTTTGTAACATCATTTAAAACTGTTTTAAAATCTGAAACCTGGGCATGCCCTTTTTCGCTTAAAATCTGGAGTATTTTTTTCTGGCGGTCTGAAATAGAAAATTCAGCGACTTTCGGCTGGCTAATTTTTTCTTCGGTAAATGACACTTGGTTTTCTATGGTCTTTTGAAAAGTAATTTTTTGGGTTTGGGCAACAATTTTTGTGTTTTCTGCTTTTTTCACCGGCTGGCTTGCTTGCCCCATGATTTTTTCGTATTCTTTAGAAATTATTAAAAAATTAATGCTATCTATCCATCCAAAGGACTTGGCAAGTTTTAGGTAGTTCAAAAGAACCTCTATGTCCTCCAAAAACTGGCCAGAGGCATTATTCCTATTATCCATTATTGATAATGCTTTTTCTTTAGCTCGATTTTTTAACGGCTCCCCTTCGGGAAAAAAATCCAGCAATTTATAAACCGCACCGGTTAATTGTATAAATTTATCTTCCATCTGGCCTTTAATATACCAGAAAAAAATCAAAAGTCAAAAAAACGATGGGGCACGGGGTTCAAACTAGAATCAATTTAGCGGAGTGAATTCAGGCAAGCTTCAAGGCGCGAGGAAGAGATACGATGCTTTACGCATCGTTCTCGACGAGTAACGAAGAAGATTGCCTGAATTCGCCCGCCCGAAGGGAAGCCAAAAAAATGGCTAATTTCTGCGTTGCGACTTCGTCAACGTATCACATAGGATATGTTTCCTCGTCGCTCCTTGAAATTATCTCACTTTTTGGCTTCTAAATTTGATCCTAGTTTGAATCCCGTGCCCTGAAAACCGTTTATTTATTATATCATAAAAAAAAGATATACCATGTGAATAACTCTATGGCTTAAACTGAGGCAAAGAGCCCGCTTATTCTTCAATCTTTATCAAAACTTCTTTTGGAATGCTTATTTTTGTTTCTGCTGGTGTTTCTGGCAACCAAACAGATTCGTTTCCGGCAAAATCCTTTGCTTTTATTTGAAAATAATAAGCCTTTTCGTCTTGGCTTTCTATAAATTCTCTTGTAAAACTGGCGGACGTCGGGCTTCCGCTAACTATTACTGGAGCGTCTTCCTGCCAATCGCCACTTTCTTCTTTCCAATGAAAAATATAGATGGCTATGCCAGACGGAGTAACTGTCCCAATAGTATCTGTAATTTCAAAATTAACTGTAAAAATAATATTGTTTTGAACCGGATTTAAATTAAAGCTAACTTCGGGCGGAGTCGCATCCTTTTCTTCAACCGGCGGCTCAATATATTTAATATTTTTTGCTTTTGGAGTAGGCGCGGCCAGCTCAAAATCAACTGAATTGTTATCTGTATCTAAGTAAGTTTGACTGGCCTCATCAAATACCCTGCCCAAACTTTGGCTGTTGTCTGGATTTTGCGCAGGCGAAGTTTCAAAATCCTGCGGACTGCCGAAACCTAATTTGTCGGAAATATCTCCTTTAGGATTTTTTAAAACCAAAGAATTATTTTCAGTAAGAGTTAAATCCAATACAATATCGAGCGCGCTGGCTGATTCTGAAATTAAAAAATAATCATTTGCCAAAATCGTCTTTCCTTCAAATTTAGGCGAGGAAACAAGAGAATTCCATGAAGTTCCTGTTTCTGTTTTTCTCTGTAAATACCAACCTGTCAAACTAACTTCAAAATTATTTGGATTATAAAGTTCAACAAATCTTTGTTCAGACGGCGATATTTGGACTTCTGATATTAAAATTTTAAAACCTGGCGGCGCTACATAGACGCTGTTTTTTTCTTTTGGAGTCGGATTTTGCGCCTCAAAATCGTTAGAATTATTATCTGTGTCCTGCTCTGTGTTGTTTGTCGCGTCCCACTTTCTTCCTATGCTTTGGCCGTTTTCTGGATTTTTAGCGGAACTGGTTTCGTATTCTTGGGCGTCGCCAAAACCTAATTTATCCGCTATTTCTCTGTTAGGATTTTTTAAAACTAAAGAACTATCTTCTGAAAGAGAATTATTTGTAATAATGTCTGACAAGCCGATAAAAGAAGAGTTTTCTCTGGCTATAAGAAAATAACTGTTTGCTCCGATTTTTTTTCCTAAAAACAGGGTATTTGAAATAAATGATGAATAATCAGAGCCTGTTTTTGTTTTTTTCTGCAAATACCAATCAGTTAGGTCAATTTCCGCTATATTTGGATTATATAACTCCACAAATTCCTCTTTTTCATCGGTTAAGCCGGCAACCTGAACTTCTGATATTAAAATTTTAGAATAAACAGGATTGGAGCCGCTGTTTCCGCCCCCGCCTCCGCCCCCTCCCCCGCCTCCGCCGCCACCGGTTATCGTAGGCGGATTGTTTTGCTGTGGCGCGCTTTGCTGTAATATTTGGCTGTCATCTGGCTCATCTTGTTGGTCTTGCGGCTCATTATTTCCAGAATTTTGCTCTAAATTATTATTTAAATTATATTCTTCTATAAGCTTTAACGCCTGTTGTTTTAGAATATCAAATTTTTCCGCGATATCGTCTAGGGTTTCTTGCATATTATCTGGCCCGCCAACGCCGGTTATAGAATCAACTATTTTTATTAATATTTCATCTGCGTTGTCGATTGAATCTTCTTCTGTGATTAAATCTGGCAATAGCTCTATTTTCCCTGGAAAAATTATTTCTTCTATGGAAAAAACCGGGGACGTAGAAGCTAGAAACGAATTAGGAGAAATCCCTCTTAATAAAGCAAAACACAAATACAAAATAAATAAAGCCGGTATGAAAAAACCGGCAAATTTAAAAATCTTTTTAAAAACAACGTTCATATTCGTAATTCAAGAAAAACACTTTATGGGCAAGACCTTATGCCTGCCCTACACGCGCCACGCGGGCCCGCCGTAATCTCTTTTTTAACGCCGGTGTTATCGGCACACCAAGCTTTTGCGCTGGAAGAATAAAACTGCGCGCATACAACCCACTTATTATTGTCGGAGAAACACTGTTGCGTAGGATTAATTTTACCGAGAAGATCCCGCGTTGCATCATCGCTGCAAAAAGCGGCGTAATTTTTTGTAGGAGAATTAAGATAATATTCCACCGAAAATTTTGTTAATGAGGTACCCATGATTTCTATCATTAAAGCGTCCTTGGCTTTATTTCTGCCAAAATTGAGATAAGTTATAATAAGAATAGCTAAAATTGCGACAACGATAATAACTATTAATAATTCAATTAACGTAAACCCTTTTTTCATATATATTTACCTTGAATTACAATCCTAAAAATGATTTTATTGTATCAATGGAAATTGCTGAAACTTTTCCGTCCTGACTAATAAAACTTAAACCGACTAATTCGCCAGAGATATTAAATAAAGGACTTCCATTGACAATAGCTTTTTCTGAAATATTGGTTTTTATTAAATTTTCTTCAAAACTTCTTATAATCCCCTCGTTTGCAAATCGATTACCCGTGTTAACTGATATAACTCCTATTAAAAAAACTCTTTGACCAATAATTAAGTTATCAAAATCTGCAAAACCGACTGTGTACAAGTCGTTTTTTTCAACTTTTATTAAAGCAAGATTATTTTTTAAATCTTTTTTTATAATTTTATAATTTATATCTTCACCATTAAAATTTACTTTAGTTCCACTAGAAACAAGCGAAGCTAAGGTTATAATAGACCCATCAGATGTTGCGATTAAACCAGAACCCGTGACAACTCCATTCTTTTGGGTTCCTACAACTACTTTTTGGGCGTTATTTATTGCTTTTTCTAATGCTGTGTTTTCTTGTATATAAACCTGTTCTTTCGGATTTATGATTATTTTACCCTGCTTAAAATCTTTAACAAACTGAAATCTTTCAAAGTAAGAATTTGTCAGCAAAAAGGGCAAAGCAAAAACATTAAAAAATAAGGCGCCCAATGCTCCTAATAATAAAATAGCGGCAATTATTGATATAGTTTTTATTTTTGTCATTGACTATCTAACTGATGTTTTCGCTAATTTTTGAGGTTCTCTCATTTTAGGAAAATCTTTTGGCATATCAAATATAATTTTTCCCTCTTCTGCGTCAATCAAAACCCTGCTACCCTCTCTGAGTTCATTAATAACTATTTTAATAGATAAAGGGTCAAGAATTAATCTTTGAATAACTCTCTTTAACGGCCTTGCCCCCAAATTAGGGTCAAACCCGTCTTTAACTAATAATTCTTTTGCTTTTTCAGAAATTGTAATTTTTATCTCTTTTGCCTTTAATCTTTCTTCAACCTTTGACAATTCCAGTTCAACAATTCTTTTTATTTCTTCTTTTCTTAAATAATTAAATACTACAACCTCATCAATCCTATTTAAAAATTCCGGCCTAAACTGGTCTTTTAGGGAATCTGCTATTTTGTCTTTCATTGATTCTCTTTCGGCGATCTCTTCTCTGGTATTAAAACCAATTGAAGACATTTTATTGATATAATCCGAACCGACATTAGAAGTCATTATTATAATCGTGTTTTTGAAAGATGCTGTTCTGCCCTTAGAGTCCGTTAATCTTCCGTCTTCAAAAATTTGAAGAAGAATATTAAATATCTCAGGGTGCGCCTTTTCAACTTCGTCTAATAAAATTACGGAATAGGGCCTGCGCCTTACTTTTTCTGTAAGCTGGCCGGCTTCTTCATAGCCGACATATCCGGGCGGCGAGCCGATAATTTTAGAAACTGTATGGCGTTCCATATATTCCGACATATCTAATCGTATCATAGCTTTTTCGTCATCAAATAAAAATCCGGCCAAAGCCCTGGCGGTTTCAGTTTTGCCGACTCCTGTCGGTCCTAAAAATAGAAAAGAGCCCAATGGTTTATTTTCCTCAGAAATGCCGGCTCTGGCTCTTCTAATCGCCCTTGATATAGCTGAAATCGCCTCTTCTTGCCCTATCACCCTTCTATTTAAAACATTTTCCATTGTCTCTAATTTTTGGGCCTCTTCTGTAATTAATCTTGTAACTGGAATTCCGGTCCAGCGGGAAACAACCCCAGCCACTTCTTCTTCCGTCACCTCTTCTTTCAAAAAGTGATGGGTTTTTTGAAGTTTAATTAATTTTTGCTCAATTATTTTTTGCTCTTTTAAAAGCTGAGGTATTCTGCCATATTTTATTTCAGCCACTTTTTCCAAATCAGCTTCTCTTTGAGCAGTTTCTGTTTGGTAAGAAAAGTCGTCAATCTTTTTTCTAATGTCTTTTATTTTATTAATCAATTCTTTTTCCGCTCCCCATTTCGCCCTTAGCGCTTTCGTTTTTTCCTTTAAGTCGGCTAACTCTCTGGCAATTACCTTTAATCTTCTTTCAGCGCCTTTTTCTTTTTTTAAGGCCTGTTTTTCTATTTCAAGCTTTGTGATTTCTTCTTCATATTTTTCCAACTCCTGCGGTTCTGACTCAATTTCCAATCTCAAAGCCGAAGCCGCCTCGTCCATCAAGTCAACCGCTTTGTCCGGTAAAAATCTGTCTGAAATATAACGATTACTCAGCTCAACCGCCGCCTTAATAGCTGAATCCTTAATTCTTACCCCATGATGAACCTCGTATTTTTCTTTAATACCCCTTAATATAGCTGTTGCGTCTTCGGTTGAAGGTTCCTGAACATAAATCGGCTGGAATCTTCTTTCTAAAGCCGGATCTCTTTCAATATATTTTTGGTATTCTTTTAAGGTTGTAGCCCCGATTGCTCTTAATTCTCCGCGAGCTAAAGCCGGCTTCAATAAATTTGAAGCGTCAATCGCGCCTTCAGCGGCTCCGGCTCCCACTAAAGTGTGAAGCTCGTCAATAAATAGAATATATCTTCCGTCAGCCCGATTAATCTCTTTTAATAAAGCCTTTATTCTGGTTTCAAACTCTCCCCTATATTTTGTGCCGGCAATTATCGCCCCCAAATCTAAAGAAATTATTTCTTTGTTTTTTAAAAATTCCGGCACATTGCTTCTGGAAATCCTTTGGGCAAACCCTTCCACGATCGCTGTTTTACCCACTCCGGCTTCGCCAATCAATACTGGATTATTTTTAGTTCTGCGGGATATAATCTGCATCACCCTTCTAATTTCATTATCTCTGCCGATTATAGGGTCAATTTTTCCCGCTGACGCTAAATTAGTTAAATTTCTGGTGTATTTTTCAATTACCTGATATTTTGATTCTGGCTCCGGGTCGGTTATTTTTTGTCCGCCCCTTATTTGCGATAAAATTTTCAGTGCCTGCTCATAATCAAGTTTTGAAGTTTTTAAATTATTTAAATCTCCCCCGGGGCTGAAAAAAGTAATTTTATCTAAAATGTCTTTGGCTGTTGATTTGGTATCCAACAGCGCTAAAAAGAAATGCTCAACGGAAATAAATTCGTCTCCCATTTTCATTGCCTCTTGTCTGGCTCTGTCTAAAACTTTTGCCATATCCTGCGTTAAATAAAATTGGCCAAAAGCGGCGGGCGCCGCAATTGTCGGAATTTTTGCAATCTGGATTTCAACTTTCTTTTTTAAAGAATCCACATCAACTCCTAATTTTTGAAGTATGGTCAAAATTACGCTTCCGTCTTGCAAAAGCAAGGCAAAAAGCAGGTGCAGAGCGTCTATTTGCTGCTGTCCTTTTTCTTGCGCCAATTGTTGGGCCGACATTATGGCATCCTGGGCTTTATTTGTAAAATTGGCTCCTCCATTCATGTTTTTTATTATATGTCAACTTTAATTTTAATTCAAGAGTAAAAAAATTGAACATTAATATAATAAATGCTATGATAATATTATTGTTTAAACCTTTTGGACTCTTCAATTCTTTAGGAGACCCTAAGATGACGAGCAAAGAATTACTTAAAAAAACGAAGGAGGCTGTATTCTCCCGCGCAATTCCGGTTCCCCTAATAGAAGAACGGAGGCGGATGGCGATGGTTGCCCGCAAAACAGCGTGGCGAGCCGATTTTTTTCTTAATCCAATGACTACCACCATAGTCGCTGCGATGATCCATCACTGCGCCAGGCGAGAAGCCCGGCACAAAACCAAACAAAAAGTTTGAACAAAAAAACAGGGCCATCTGGCCAAAGCGGGTTCCCAAAAAGAACCCGCTCTTATTTTTTATAAAAACCGCCATATGTCTGTGTACATTATCGCACGGGATTGACAAGGTTTCTTGGGTATGCTATAATAAAAATATTAGATATAAAGAAGCAATTTGAAAAATTTACGGGAAACACAAAGCAATAGGCATAACTGAGTTTTAGTTTCCTACCCTTCTTTCAAATCATTAGTTGAATACCTGAAACGACTTTTATGGTTGATTTCTAAATTGATAATTTCTTTAGTGGTTTGAAAGAAGGGATAAAGTTTTCCTTTTTGAGCTTGGCAGTTTCCAAGCAAGGCGGCTGGCCTGAAACAGCGGAGGATTAAACCATGAGAAAATGGTTTGAGTCTCCGGCGGTTGGAGCCGAGCTCAAGTCTGCTTACAAGCAGATGAGGGCTTTACTCGCCAATCCGAACAGCACCTCCGAGCAACGGCTCGGAAGGCTGGAGGATTTGGTGGAGCGGCTCCTCCGCCTGGCCGAGAACCGGTGCTCCGAATGCGGGGCACCGATTCACTACTTGGCTAAGGACTCCTGCTGTTCGCAGGAGTGCGAGGCCGAAGTAGTGAATAGAGAGCTTTATTAGCTCTCTCGGCTAAACAGCGGGTTCTCCGTCAGACCGCTGGCCATGGATTGGCGAGTAAAGGAGATTAGGTAGAAAATAAGAGACCGAATATCTACCCAGCAAGTCGCTCTGCTGTCAGTGTGCGACAACAAAAGCCTCCTGTTTAGGCTTAAACAAACAGGTTAGCGGGAATACCGCGCTTGATTCGTAAGAATCATGCCTGCTGTAAAATTCAAGCGGATTGGTTTATGGGGAATTTATGAAAAATGGTTTTTTCAAAAACTCCCCTCCATTTTTTAGCTCATAATATTGTGTTGTGGGCTGAAAGTGTGGAAATCTCTTTTTGGGAGAAATAAAAGAGATGAACAAAAAAGAATGGCGACCAGTTAGTATAACCGAGCAAGCGGCCCGTAGGGCGCTTGCCGTTGGTGGCGTTACCGATAACGCCACCAAACAACAGGTTGGATTTGTGACGGCGGCCCAACACAAATTGGGTCACGTCACTGTCTTTATCCGCCATCCTCCTACGGAGGATTTGGCGGAAATTGACGCGAGGAAGGCGGGATTAATTATCCTGCCGACAACCGACAGCCTCGGTCTGCCGACTGAGGCGACGGCCGAAGACCTCGCCATTTATAGACGAGTCCTCGGCCTAAGTAGAGTTTAAAATCTCTATAAAAATTTGAAACAACGAGACGTGCTTTCCTGTTTGTGCCGCAAACAAAAAGGTTGGCGGGAATACCGCGCTTAGTTCGTAAGAACTATGCCCGCTGTAAAAATCAAGCGGATTGTTATGGGAGGCCCGAGCTGGTTCTCTGGCCTCCCTCCTTTCTTTTAGCCCGCCAATAAGGCTCTTCTGGCTTCCATGGCTGGCGGACTGAAAGAAGGGAGAAAAAGAAAAAATTAGCGTAACTAAAAAATCCATCACGATTTGCGATAGACTCTTTAGCGTGGACTCGGCGAGACTTGCACTCGCTTCGTCGGATGTTAATGCCGACATGCTACTTCATACACCACGAGCCCGAATCCACGATTCAATTATAAACAAAAAGGACGCCTTTTACAAAGAATCCCTTTTGTTAACATCCGACTTTAACTCGTAGTGTACGAGTCTGTCAGCATCTTAATTATAGCAAATCAAAATAGCCTGTCAAGTTTTAGTATTGTACAATACAGAAGGACCCTCAAATGATGTTCTGTTTCTAACACAGAAGGACCCTGAAATTGGATGTTGAAAAGTTGGAAAAAGATGTCAGAGTTGAAGCATGATAATCAACATGCAAGACAAAAATGTAGTTTCAATCGATCAGATAAAAGAGTTTTTAAAATTAAACAATGACGCCACAAGGTTTCTCGCAGAAAACAAGGTCGAGAGAAACTTGTGGATTGAAAATGTTTTAAACAAGTTTAAATACTTTTCATGTGTTAAAAAAGAAAAAACAATTGTTAAAAAATACATTGTAAAGATGACCGGCTTGTCTAAAACGCAAACGAAGAAGTTAATTGCAAAGAAAAGAAGGTTGGGAAAGATAATCGTTGCCTATTCAAACTGCCGGCGGTTTCCCAAAATATACAATGCTTCAGACATTGCCTTGCTGATAAAAACAGACAACCTGCACGGACGGCTTTCTGGACCGGCAACCAAGGGAATACTATCCCGAGAATACAATATTTTCCACAAACAAGATTACAGGAACATCAGTAACATTTCCGCCTCTCACATCTACAATCTGCGAGGAACAAGACAATATGTTTCACATTCTCTAACTGTCAAAAAAACGAACCCGATAAAGATTCCAATCGGCAAACGCACAAAACCCGAGAACAACGGAATGCCGGGATTCCTACGCGTTGACACCGTCCACCAAGGGGATTTGGACAAGGAAAAAGGAATTTATCACATCAACATCGTTGACGAAGTGACCCAGTGGGAAATCATCGGTTGCGTGGAGCGAATTTCAGAAGATCATCTTTTGCCACTGCTCAAAGATTTACTGGATCAGTTTCCGTTTTTAATCATTAATTTCCATTCCGACAACGGTTCAGAATACATAAACAAGGTTGTAGCTCAGCTTTTAAACAAACTACTGATTTCACAGACTAAGTGCAGACCGAGGCATTCCAATGACAACGGACTGGTTGAAGGAAAAAATAACTTTGTAATCAGAAAACACATCGGATACAGATTCATCGCAAAAGGATACGCCGAATGCTTCAATGAATTTTACAAAAGCTGTTTTAACGATTATCTCAACTTTCACAGACCGTGCGGATATCCAACAATCATAATTGATAAACGCGGAAAAGAAAAAAAGATTTACAACACATATTTAACTCCATACCAAAAATTAAAATCAATGAAAAACGCAGAACAATATTTAAAACCAGGAATCACTTTTGAAGATTTAGATAAGGTCGCCCTTGAAAAATCCGACAACGAATTCGCCGAATTTATGCAAAAAGAAAAAGAGAAATTATTCAATAATTTTAAAGGTCAAAAGCTCCAATTTCCGACAACCTTTTCCAACAAAGTCATGTCCGAGATTTCAGGGTCCTTTCTTGATTAGAAAATACTTTTTTATTTTTACAATTCTGCCTTTCTTTTAGCTCATCACATAAAACGTGTGAGGTCGGGTCTCACACAGCTTACAATAACCGATATGGGGCTGTTAAATCAACTGTTGGTTTTCAGCCCTATGGCGGTTATTAAAGAAAACACGAATAGCTTCGCAAACTAAAAGGCCCGCCCAAAAAGCAGGCCTTTTTTCTTGTTTCTGATTTCAGGCTACTCCGGCCTTTCGCCCAAAATAACTTCAACCATTATTTCTTCTTTGTTTCTTAAAATTTTCAAAATAATTTTATCTCCGGCGTTATATTTTGAAATTATTTTTGCCATTGAGTTTTCGGTTATAATTTTTTCATTATTAAATTCTAAAATTATATCTTTTTCTTTTATGCCGGCAATTTCGGCGGCTGAACCTTTAGTAATAGCTGATTCTCCCTGACTGCCTCTTATTACCCAAGCGCCATAATCTACCGATAAATCATTTTTATCTTTTATTTCTTCGTTTATCAAAACATAACGCACTCCCAAAAACGGATAGACAATTTTATTGCCTTGCGAAACCTGTTCAATGTCTCTCTTGGCTCTGTTTATAGGAATGGCAAAACCAATGGCTTCTGCTCCTTGCGCCATTGCCGTATTAATTCCAATCACTTCTCCTTTTAAATTTAATAAAGGCCCTCCGGAATTGCCTGCATTAATTGCGGCGTCTGTTTGGATAATATCTTCTAATGTTTCGGAAAATCCCCTCTGTCCAGAAGCTGAAATAGTTCTTCCCAGTCCTGAAATCACTCCGACCGAAACTGTGTTGCGGAATTCTCCTAAGGCATTGCCGATAGCAATGGCGCTCTGGCCGATTTGTATTTCTGAAGAGTCGCCAAGTTTTATTGCTTTAAATTTTTTATTGCTTTCAACTTTAATTATCGCTAAATCTTGAACTGGATTTAAGGCTAAAACTTTGGCTGAAAATTTTTGGCCGTCATTTGTGAAAACAGTGTATTCCGCTTTTTTATCCAAAACAACATGCTTATTTGTTAAAATGAGGCCGTCTTCAGAAACTATAAATCCAGACCCGCCACCCACCTCTTGTTGTTTTGTTCCTTTTTGAACATATTGCGGAATTTCAAAACCAGGAATGCCCAAATCTCCAAAAGGATTAACCCATTTTTGTTCATAAACTGGAAGATTTTTTGTGATAATGATGCTTACAACCGAAGGCGTGGCTTCTTTTACTGTATTTATTATCGCTTGTTCGTAAGAAATTTGAGGAGTGTATATATTGCCGCTCTCAATTGTTTGAGTTTTATTAATTACGGGTATATTGATTACGGGTATGTTAATTTCCATCCCTTGCAAAAAAGATTTTATTTGCTCTGAAAAATAACTTAAAGAAAATATACCCGCGTTAAAGCCGATTGTTAAAAATATAATAACGGATAAAACTCCCCCTAAAAGGAGTTTATTTTTAAAAATTATTTTTTTAATCTTAAGAGTGTCAAACTCCGGTAAATCATATAAACTCATAGTTTTTGTATTTTAAAATTAAAAATATTATTTAATTTGCGAAATGACAAAATCAGCTATATCTTCGGACGCATTGGGCTTTTGAATTTTTATGCAACTCTCTTTCATTTTTGCTAATTTATCTGGTTGTGAAAATAAATCAATAACTGCCTCAATTGTCTCTCTTGTATTTTTAACTTTAATTCCTGCCTTGTTATTAACCAGATAATTTACATTGTCTTCTTCTTGGCCGGGAATCGTTTTATAGACAATCATTGGCAATGCCTTAACTAAACATTCAGCTGTCGTCGAACCTCCGGCTTTAGATAAAATTAAATCGCTAGCAGTCATAAATTTTTCTATGTCATTTACTAGCCCGAAAACCCTTACATTGGCGTTTTTTTTCAATTCTGAATTTTCTAATTTTTTCTGTAAATTTTTATCACGGCCGGCTATAACAATAAACTGCGCTAAGCTATTTTTTTCTTTTATTCCCAAAATAACCCTTAACAATTCTTTATATTTTAACTGGCCCCCTATAATCAGTAAAACAGGCTGAGAAAAATTAAAATTTAAACTTTCTAAAATTTTCTGGCGGTCTAACAGTTGATTGAATATCGGCCTGACTGGAATGCCTGTAGTTTTTATTTTATCTAAATTAACTTTATGGTCAAGTAGCGACTTTTTTATTTCTTCGTTAGCTACAAAATAATAATTAATATCTGGACTATGCCATAGGGAATGAAAACCAAAGTCTGTGCAAACGTTGGCAGATAAAATATCTATAACTTTTTTTTCTTCAATTAAAGACGCCAACTGCAGTGGCAGGGGGTTTGTCGCTAATATAAAATCCGGAGCAAAATCTTTAATGAAAAAAATAAATTTGCCCTTTTTTACAAAAAATAAAGTTATTCTTTCTAAAAATTTCTGGATCAGTTTATTGTTATAACTATTATAAAATATTTTAAAAACAAATGGGGCTTTGGCTACAATATGATTATAAAAAAAGAGGTATCCATGTCTAAGCGGCCCATAGAGGAAATCGAATGCGTCAGCATCCTTTATTTCAACTTCCGGATATTTTTTTGAAAAAACTTCCACAAGAGCCTTGGCTGTTATTAAGTGGCCCATGCCCGGCTGGCCGTGTAAAATTAAAATCTTGTTTTTTTTCATCTCTATTCTATCTTATTATTTTTCAAAATTATTAAATAAAGCCCTGCCGTAAAAAATATTGAAAAAATATTCCCTGTAAAACTATTAAATATATTGGGATAAAATAAATCTAAATCCAAAATATTAAAATAGTTAACAATATACAAATCTCCCGAGACGAGCGCAAAATAAAAAATAATAAGCATATGAACTATAGCCGAAAAAAGCATCAATATAAACAGCGCGTTTATATATTTATTTTTTACAATTTTTATATTCATAGATTAGAAAATAAATTACTGGCTTCGTTCCAGATTTCTGGACGATTTTGCGTTTTTTTCATCCAATACCACCATTCAGCGCCCCAAAGATAAAATTCTTTCAAACCGGTTTCTTTGGCGTATTCAATATTCTTTTTAAATTGTTCTAAATTCATTGTTTTTTCCTGCTCTTCTAAGGAAACATCATAAAAAAGCTTCTGCGCCCATGGCTCGGCTTGTAATTCTGTGGATATTACATCTTTGCCAAATATTTTTTTAATAATTTGAGCCTTTCTCCAATAATGGACTGGCGGCAAAAATGAATCAATATAAAAACCAAAAATATCGCTTATACGACCCCAAACCTTTCTATACATAGTGGTTCCAACTATATCTCCTATTTTTGCCGCTCCAAACCACATTGACTGTTCTCCTGAATCCGAAATAATAATTTGTCTTGTAGAATCAAGCGACTTTACCAATTCTACCTCTTTCTTTAAAAAATTTTTATCGTACCATGGACATTGGCCGAATTTAAAAAGCGGCTCGTTTTCCACCTGCCATACGGCGATAGCATCATTGTCTTTATATCTCAAAATAATTTTTTTTATATATTTCAAAATTTCATCCTGTTGTTGTTCTTTGGAAAGTCCATTCGCCCAATTAGGAATATGGCACTCCGGCCAGCGACCTGTTTTCATTCCAACTACATAAATAATTTTTGCGTTTTTTCGCTGAGCCTGTTTTATTTGCCAATCAACGTCATTAAAAAAATAATCGTCTTTTTTGCCCCCGATCCAGTCCCATTGAGTAAGTAATTTTATATTCTTTACCCCAAGATCGTCAAGTATTGCCAAATAAGTTTCTCGCCAATCAAGTTTTAAAGACTCGGCCTGCATTTGAGAAAAATTGACTCCCCATATAATATTTTTTTGTTTTGGCGCCTTGCCAATAAAAAAATAATACAAAAAAATTACAAACAATACAAATAAAACTAAAATTATTATTTTAAGCATTTTTTTCATTTTTTTTATTTACCGTCTATTATTTTTTCAATATTATAGGTTCCTAGTTTCTCTATTTCAATAAACCCTTGCATTGCAATTTCTGCAAAATTGCCGCTATTTAATAAATCAAAAAACCATTGGTCAGTATGTTTCGGATTTTCTTGTATAATCCCCGCCCCAATATGTAAAAGCCATTTTTTATTAAAATCCTCTTGCGAACCAATAGGAGGGGCGATAATAATAGGAATTCCCAATCCCGCATAAAAAGAAAGCTCTGATGGTTTAGTCCATAAAACATCTGTCTCTCTCAATGCTTGATTAAACTTTTCAAAATACTCATTTGTTGTTTTGGCAGATAGTATGTGAACCCATCCATCTAATTTTAAACCTTTAATATTGTCTGCGAAGTATTTAGTTAATTCCCCCCTTGTTCCCACAGCAATAATTATTCTAAGTCTGCCTGCTTTTATTTTATTTTTTAAACTATTCACTGCGTTTAACCCTATTTCTTTTTGAGCGCCGGCCCCGCCCATAGAAAACATTATTGTTAAGGGGTGGTCTGATTTTTCAGGCAAATCTCCCAAATAACTCTGAATCAAGGGCTTATATAATTTTCTATAATTTTGTTTTGGGTCAAGGTTTACAATACGATTTCTTAAATCTTTTTTTAAAATTTCCATATTTTCGCCTATATTCTCTTTTGGCAATGGGTAGCCGGTAAAAAATATGTTTTTAGAGTTTATTCCATAAAGTTTCAATCTGTCTCTTGCCCATGTGCATGGAGTAAAATACTTAATTTTACTATTTTGGGGCGTTAAAGAAGCCCATGCTCTGGCAACGTCAGCATCGCAAACAACGCAATAAATATCATTTGGATATTCAAATTCCTCTGCCATAAAAGCCGGCGTAAAAAAAGTACTGATTATCGGCAAAGAATTTTTTTTAAATCTCAAAATCAAATCTTTTCCCCATCCTCTTTTAATAAAAGAAAAAATGCTCCTTATGTTAATATCCGGCCGAGACAAGTCTCTTTTGGGATAATAATCAAGAATTATTTGAAATTTATTAAAAAAAGAGAAAGCCATATTGCCAATCAACGGAATCCTCTTAAATCTTGAAATAAATTCATAAAAAATTCTGGTCCTTTGCCAAAATTTTTTGTCTTTTTCCGGAATCCCGTCATAACTATTAGCGTTAATAATTTTTCCGCTAAAAGCTATTTCTCTTAACGGGTAAGCGGTTCTCTGATGGCCATATCCCATATCAGCCGCTATAATCCATGCCTTTTGTTTATTATCGTTCGCCATATTTTTTTTAAGATAAGATAGGTTATTATATCATATTTCTTGCTCTCTTGAAAATTTTTAATATTCTGATAATATAGAAAATAGATTTGGAGTAGTTTTTTTGACAAAAAGGAAGGTGGAGCATGGAACAAACTTATAGGGCAATAAAAACAGAACCCACAACGCTCGCTATTTATTGTCCGGACCCAAAATTTCAATTTGCCTTTAATCGCTTTTTTATGGATGACTTAAATTTAGTTTATGGCCAATTTATACCAATTGTCGTAGCTGGCGGGCCGGGTTCACTAGCTAATCCAATAATGACAATAGAAAGGCAATTTTTGAGCAGTCAAATCATATTCTTTCTTAGGCATTTTCCATCTATTAAATCAATTATCCTCATTAATCACGAGGATTGCGGTTTTTATGGAAAAATCCTCAATCTGTCTGGTAAAGAAAAAAATCGAGAAAAGGATGACGCTCCTGTCGCCGCTAAGGCCGTAGTTAATCGTATCGCCTTAGAAGAAATTAACGGCATTGAGGTTGCGGCATTCTACGCTAAGTTCGCAAATGCGGACAAAAAAGAAATAGCTTTTGAGAAAATGTAATCCGTCTTTGGCGGAAACAAAAGCCGCAAGGGTTTACCCTGGCGGCTGTTTTTTTACTTTAAAATTTTTAATTTTTGATTTTTCTGCAACCAGCGCGCAATCGCGCCTAAAATCAAATAAAAAACAATGAGCCATATCCAATGAATGTTTTCTATTGTTTTTATTGCCCAAGGCTTAGAAAAAATATCTATTATTTTTACAAAATAAGCAAGCAGAAACCAGCAGGGTATGGAAACAATCCAGCCTAAAAATTGAGACGCCACTCCCAAAATAGATGACAAAAAACCAAAAATCATAAGCCATGAAACAATTGGTAAAACTAAAATATTTGTTACAGGAGAAATAAAAGATACGTTGCCAAAATTATAAACCATTATAGGCAAGGTAAAAATCTGGGCGGCAAGCGTTGTTGAAATAATGCCTGCTAAATTTTCTGATTTCTTTTTTATAAATATCTTCAAAAAATCTTTTATAAAGGGCTCTAAATATATAATGCCCATAACTGCTAAAAATGAAAGCTGAAATCCGACATCATAAAATAAAAGCAAGGGGTTAATAAAAAGCATTACAGCTCCCGCCATTGCTATTACCCTTGAACCCATGCTTTGCCTGCCTAATTTTTGAGCCAGAAGAAAAAGCGAGCCCATAATTCCTGCCCTCGTTCCGGATGCGGGCAGACCAGTAAGAATAATATAAAGCCAAATAAAAATAATTGAGATATAAAAGGCCTGTCCGCGCCACAAACCCAGGGCCAACAAAAAAGACATTAAAATTGCTCCTAATATAACAACATGCGTGCCGGAAACAGCTATAACATGACGAAGTCCGGTAATGTTTAATTTATTTTTTAAATCCTGCGACATCACGCCATTATCGCCGAGCACTGTTCCTTCTAAAATCAAGCTCTGGGGCGGAGAATAATTTTTGCGGATACTTTCTCTTAATTTCTGCTTAAAAAACAAAATACCAGAATAAATCCGCTGGCCGACTGAATATTTTTTTTCATCGTCTATCAGTTCAATTTTCGGAAAACCCATCACAGAATAAATTCCATCTTTTAGCAAATAGTTTTTATAATTAAAATCTTCGAACTCCTGCGGAGTTTCTAGTTTTCCCGTAATTTTTATTTTATCTAAATATTTATATTCTGGATAGCGACCAACCGTAACCAAAATTATTCCATCTGGTTTTTCTGTCCTTACTTTTAACTTCTGAAAAGTATCCCTGACATCCGGTTCGCCCGTAACTGTTCCGATTAAAACAACTTCCCCCTTATTATTAAGCTTGCTTAATTCGTTGTTTAAAATATAAAATTCGGAAATCTGGTGCCTTAAAATTCCTATAACCAAAAATAAAACGCAAAATCCTGCCATGGCAAAAAGTTTCGTTTGTTTATGCGATCGCATTGACAAGGTCAGAGAAATAAAAATCAATAAAACCCCAAAAAATAAAAAAGCCCGCAAAAATATCTGCGGGATTTCCCAGCCATAGGCAGATCCGCCTTGGGCGGATATTGCCGAATTTATAAAAATACCGACAATAAAGGAGAGGCAAAAATAAAAAAGTATTTTTGACGGAGTCATCTTGTCTGGCAGATTTTAAAATAGGGAGAAATTTCTTTTACGATATTATTTAAAAAGTCTTTCGGGTGCGGCTTTATCTTTTCAAATTCAGGGTCAAGAGTTTTTTCCGGCCTAAAATTTTGCAAATAATATTTCACATCAGGACCGCCTATCCACTTTGCAATTTCCAAGAAATTTTCTTTTGAATGAACTCCGGGCACCACGGTTGTGCGGAATTCAAAATCTATTTGATTTTTTTTCAAAAAATCAACGCTGATTTTTATATCTTCTTTCTCTACGCATTCGCCAAAAAGTTCTGAATATTTTTCTAACGGAAGCTTTATATCCATAGCAACATAATCTATTTGTTTTTTCCTAACTAAATCTTTAAGCATTTCCGGATTGGAACCATTTGTGTCAAGCTTTACCAAAAATCCCATTTTTTTTATTTTTTCTATAAACTGCGGCAAGTCTTTGCTTGCTGTCGGCTCTCCCCCGCACAAAACCACGCCCTCTAATAATCCTTTTCTTTCTTTTAAAAAACTAAAAAATTCTTTTTCTGAAATCCGCGGTTGTTTTATAATTTTTTCAGGCAAAACAAGCTCTGCCGAATAACACCAGGGGCATCGAAAGTTGCAAATAGCCAAAAAAACCGTACAAGCCAATTTGCCGGGATAATCTATTAAAGTAGTTTTTTGCAATCCGCCGATAATCATGGTAAATTTATTATACAAAAAAACCCTTTTTTAACAAAGAGGCTTTAATTTTTTAAGAAAATCAAACCGATGCCGGAGTTTTGTATTCTTTTCTTTCCGCGTATTCCTGTTTTTTACCGTTATTCCATTGCTGTATCGGCCTTATATATCCCACAATTCTTGAATAAACTTCACAAGGCTGGTCTACTGTGCATTTCGGACATTCAAAATGCTCGCCCGATAAATATCCGTGCGACGGACAAATTGAAAAAGTCGGAGTTAGGGTAATATACGGCAAATGAAATTTCTCAAATGCTTTTTTAACCAGATTTTTCGCCATTTGCGGGTCTGAAATTTTCTCTCCCAAAAACAGATGAAGAACAGTTCCGCCCGTATATTTTTTTTGCAGTTCGTCTTGAAGTTTTAATGCCTCAAAAGCGTCGTCTGTATAACCCACTGGAAGATGAGAAGAGTTGGTATAATAAGGAATTTCTTTTGTGCCGGCTGTAATAATATCCGGATATTTTTCTCTGTCGGATTTTGCCTGACGATAGCTTGTCCCTTCGCCGGGCGTCGCTTCTAAATTATACATATTGCCGGTTTCTTCCTGATATTTGACCAATCTGTCTCTCATAAAATCTAAAACCTCAATAGCAAACTTCTTGCCTGTTTTTGAGGCGATATTTTCTCCTAAAAAATTTAAAAGCATTTCATTTGTTCCCATTAAACCAATAGTACCGAAATGATTGCCGAAATAAGAATCGCGAATTTGCTTAACTGACGATAAATAATGTTTTGAATAAGGATAAAGCCCTTTTTCTATAAAATTATCCAAAGCTTTTCTTTTAATTTCCAGGCTCTCTTTTGCCAAATCCATTAAATGGCTTAATCTGCCAAAAAAATCTTTTTTGGTTTTGGAAAGATAGCCAATCCGCGGAAGATTGATGGTGCAGACGCCTATTGAACCGGTTAACGGTTGAGAACCGAATAATCCGCCGCCTCTCATATAAAGCTCTTTATTTGACAAACGGAGCCGGCAACACATACTTCTGAAATCTTCCGGCTTCATATCTGATTGTAAAAAATTTGAAAAATAATTAATTCCATATTTTGCGGTCGCCTCCCACAATGAATCCAGATTCGGGTTTTCCCAATCAAAATCCTTTGTGATTGAAACTGTGGGAATGGGAAAAGTAAACGGCCTGCCTTTAGCGTCGCCCTCCATTAAACCTTCGTAAAAAGCTTTAAGAAACATATCTATTTCCGACTGAAATTCTCCGTATGTTTCTTTTTGCACTTCGCCACCGATAATCACAGGCTGTTTCGCTAAAAACGACGGAGCTTTAATATCTAAAGAAACATTTAAAAATGGAGTTTGAAAGCCGACCCGAGTCGGCACCATGC
>ERZ1292632.188-Hain-H43-01um-R2-188-length-64269-cov-8_pt1 | contig 40944 bp, 35 predicted proteins | sample MGYA00564407_ERZ1292632 | MGnify/ENA primary metagenome ERZ1292632 (study PRJEB36523, sample SAMEA6512637) | groundwater metagenome | collected 2019-01-08 | study: AquaDiva: Metagenomics assemblies of 32 groundwater samples | reverse complement strand
GTGGACGACACTGGATTCGAACCGGTGACCTCTACAATGTCAATGTAGCGCTCTAACCAACTGAGCTAGTCGTCCTTTTCTTAGGTTACGGGAAATTCAGGAGCTCCTTCTGTAGGAATCGGAAGTTCTTCTTTGGTTGTTTCGGGATTTTTTGGACGAGCGATTTCGAGAAAGAAAAGGGTCCACAAAGCCCTGAGAAAAATCGAGGTCCAAGTCAACAAAAGAAAACTTGTCAGCAGTGTTACTGGAAGAGAAATCTGAGAAAAACCAATGCTATTCAAAAGAACAGTAATGCCTAGCATAACGAGATTTGTAGCAAATGTAAAGAGTATGATGAGGAGCAGGGTAGTGATACCGAGAGAGGCGCTCTGCCAGGGAAAACGATAAAAAAGTCTTGATCCATTTTCAAAACACTGTCGAAGAGAGAGAGGAGAAAGTACAGAGTAAAAGAAGGCAAACTCTTTTACAAAGAAAAAAATAAACGCGACACAGAGAAACGTAATGCTTCCGAGCATGAGAAGAAGTGAAGCGCTTTGTGGATTATAAGAAGAGGCGAGGAACCCTGGCGTGCCAAGAATGATAAGGAGGAAAAGAAAAAAAAGAAATGTGACACATTCTACTTTGAATCCTCTCCAAAGCAGAAGGAAGGGAGATGGAGTATGAGAAGTTCCCTTTTCGATAGCACGATCTTTTTTTTCTTGTTCATGAAGCAACGAAGTGAGATTGCTTTTGCCCAAGAGAGAGAAGGTAATGAGAATAAAAAGGAAAAGAAAGAAAAGTATATTTTCTTTGTATCCAAATGTAGAGAGATAGGAAAAGAGATCTTCGGCAGATACAAGTTGTTTTTGATCAAGCCAAAAATTCTGTACGAGAGGAGCGCTTGCTGCTACTCCTCCCCACAGCCAAAAAAGACGGGAGCGAAAAGAATACCTCCAAGCAGAAAGAAGGAGAGCCCAGGTATCGAGAGTATTTTTTTCAGGGACCATACGCACGTAGAAAATATTTCTTCTATAAAGAGAATGAAGAAAATCAAAGAGCCTTTAGACTAAAGCTGCTTCACTTTTTGGAGTGAGTCCAACAATAGTATCGAACTCTTCTTTTTCAATCGTTTCTTTTTCGAGAAGTGTCTGAGCAAGTTTCTCAAGAATAGCTCGTCTCTCAACAAGTATTTTTGAGGCTCTTTCGAAAGCGCTATCAATGAGACGGGAAACAGCAGCGTCAATATCCTGAGCAGTTTTTTCGGAATAGTTTCTTTCTTCATGCATTTCTCTTCCGAGGAAAATAAGTTCTTCCTTTTTCCCAAAGGTACGGGCACCAAGTTCGCTCATGCCATAACGAGTTACCATGTTGCGGGCCATTTGTGTGGCTCGCTCAAGGTCGTTTGAAGGACCGGTGGTAGTGTCTCCAAAAATAAGTTTCTCACTTGCATATCCACCGAGAAGCATCGCGAGTTCATCGATGAAGTAGTTATGAGAGTGAAGCGTCTTGTCTTCACTTGGTACAGCGAGGGTATATCCGCCTGCGTGTCCACGAGAAATGATAGAAACCTTTTGTACCGGGTCAGCGTATTCAAGACTGGCTCCTACGAGAGCGTGACCACCTTCATGGTACGCAATGATTTCTTTTTCCTTTTTATTGATGATACGACTTCGGCGTTCTGGTCCGAGAATTACTTTCTCGATAGATTCGGTAAGCTCTGGCATGCCCACGGTTTTCTTGTTACGACGAGTAGCAAGAATAGCCGCTTCATTGAGAAGGTTTGCAAGATCAGCTCCAGAAAATCCAGGTGTGCGTTCTGCAATAACACGGAGTGTAACTGTTTCTTCGAGCGGTTTATTTTTGCTGTGAATAGCAAGGATTTTCTCGCGATCATTGATATCAGGAAGATCCATCGTGACACGTCGATCAAAACGTCCTGGTCGAAGAAGGGCAGGGTCGAGAACGTCTGGACGATTGGTGGCAGCGATAACAATAACGTTGGTATCTGTTTCGAATCCATCCATCTCTACAAGAATCTGATTGAGTGTTTGTTCTCGTTCATCATGCCCACCTCCAAGACCGGCTCCACGATGACGACCGACAGCATCAATTTCATCAATGAACACAATAGCAGGAGCATTCTTCTTGGCTTGCTTGAAGAGGTCTCGTACTCGACTTGCTCCTACACCAACGAACATTTCTACAAATTCAGAACCGCTAATGTTGAAGAACGGAACACCAGCTTCACCAGCTACAGCCTTGGCCATAAGCGTCTTTCCGGTTCCAGGAGATCCAAGGAGGAGTACACCCTTTGGAATTTTAGCGCCCATGCCAATAAATTTTTTCGGATATTTGAGGAAATCAACAACTTCTGAGAGTTCTACTTTGGCTTCTTCAGAACCAGCAACATCAGCAAAAGTTGTTCGTTTCTTCTTTTCTTTTGGATCAGTAACTCTGGCGCGACTCATTCCAAAGGAAAGTGCCTGAGCATTTCCGCGTTGCGCTTGGCGCATCATAAACCAGATAAAGGCAGCAATAAGAACAAAAGGAAGAAGGAATGGCAAAATAGTTGCCAGCCAAAAGCCGGTACCAGACTCACTCTTGATACTGACAGCTACTTGTCCGAGCTTTGCTTTGTCGACACCGTAGTTTGAAAGAGTTTCCGTCAGAGAGCTTTCTGATTCTTTGCTCACTTTTTCCTTCGTATCATCTTTGAGTACGACTTCTAGGGTATTTCCCTTTACAACAATCTCTTTTACCGAGTCTTGATTGATTTGTGATACCAATTCAGAGAGAGATGTCTGAGTAGGTTTCTTTTCTGGAGTTTGGTACAGAATAATGATTCCAGATACCAGGAGAAATAAGAGGAGAATTGTTGAGAAATTTTTGAACATTTTGTCCATAGGGATATTTTCGAAAGATTAGTGCTTAGTCTTCTTTTTTACAGAATAGCCTTACTGTATCACCTTTTGCCTCAAGTTTCAACCCTCGAAAGTGAACCATTTGTGGCTTATTCTTGGCACTTTTAAGGCATTTTATGAGTTCGTCAACGAGTCGTTTTCCGGGCATCTTTTGCTTAAAATTTTCTGAAAGGAGTTCTCGAAGGAAGAGCGCAAGAGAACCCTTTGGGAGGGCCAGAGCTTCTTTTCTAGAAAATTCTAGAAAACCATCTTTTTGCTTTAAAGAAAGCATTTCTTCCGACATCTTTTTGCCCGTAGTGGGACTTTCTGTGAGAATTTCAGCTGTTTGAGCTAAGATTTCCTTAATGCGCGGTTGGAAATCACTTTCAAGAAGCGGAAGAAGTGTGTGGCGGATACGATTCCGCATAAACGAAGGATCTGTATTCGAAGCATCTTCTCTAAAAGGGAGATCGAGTTCCTTCATATAGCGAATGATCTCCTGTTTGGGAGTTTTTAGAAAAGGGCGCACAATAGAGCCATTTTTTAGCTGCATAGCAGAAAGACCAAGAGGACCTGCGCCTCGAAGAAGACGAAGGAGGAGAGTTTCTGCCTGATCGTCTTGGTGATGAGCGATAGCGATGACATCCGCCTTTTTTTGTTTGCGTACCTTTTCGAAGTACTGATATCGGAGTTCACGCAGCCTTTCTTCAAGATTTCCACCTTTTTTCACCATTGGACGAAATACGGTAAGTTTTCGTTTGTAGTGTTTTACTTGCTTGCGTACCAGAGCTTCGTCAGCTGTGGAATCTTTTCCTCGAAGACCGTAGTTTATGTGCACAACATGGATGGAGAAGTTGTACTTTGGCGCAAGAAAACAAAGAGTATCCAAAAGACAAAGACTGTCTGCTCCACCGGAAACACCAATAATAAAACTTGTTCCAGATTTCCAAAGACCTCCTTGATGAGCGGTATTTTGAACGCGCTTAATAAAGGCTCTTGCAAACAAGGAGCGATTATTTCTTTTCTGCGAAGTGTGTCTTGATGATGCGTTCTGTTTCGGCAATGGTTTCATCGAGCGCATCCTCTTTGTTTTCGATGATGTAGTCATAGATATCTGTATGCGTGAGCCATTCACGCGTGTAATTCATGCGTTCCGTAAAATAGGTTTCATCTTTTTCCTTTCCATCTCGTCTTCGGAGGCGCGCCTCAAGATCTGACAGAGAAGCGGTAATAAGAAGTGATGGAATTTCTGGAAAAAGTTTTTTTACAGAGACGACTCCTTTCCAATCCATTTTCCAGAGTATGGTGACAGGGAGTTTTGAAACTCTTTCAATCTCTTCTTTGGTAACACCGTAGAGTTCGTCATTTTCATTTATCGAGTATTCGACAAACTTATTTTCTTTGAGAGCTTTTTCGAAATTTTCTCGAGAAAGAAAATGGTATGATATTCCTTCTGTTTCTCCTTCGCGAGGAAGCCTGGTAGTAGAAGTAATGACTCGTTCTGAAGGAAAGCGTGTACGCAGTCCTTCGATGACGGCGTCTTTTCCGGAACCAGCTGGTCCAGAGATGATAAAGATATTTTTCATTTCGTTCTTTCTTTTACAAAAACATCCGTGCAGGACACGGATGTTTTTTGGCTTATTTGGCGTCTTCTTTTACCGGGAGGAGTCCCATGCGATGACTCTTGGCCTCGATAGAAAGGATTTTCCAATTATAGTTTTCTCCTTCTTTGAAGACTTCTTCAATCTTCTTTCCAGGATAGACATCTTGGAATTCACTGACGTGTGCCAATCCGTGAATATCTTTATCAAGGTAGACGAATGCTCCGAAGTGATTGATCTTATCAACCTTTCCAGGAACGATATCACCAACCTTGTATTTTTCAGTAACGCTATTCCAAGGATCTTCTTTCAAAGCCTTCATAGAAAGTGAGATACGAGTATCCTCGATACCAATAATTTTGGCTTCTACCTGATCTCCTGTCTTGATCATTTCACGTGGATCATCAATGAGTTGCCAGGCAAGCTCAGAAATGTGAACGAGACCTTCGAGTTTTTCTCCGCGTTCTTTCTCGCCCTTCTTTACCATTGGAGAGAATTTTACGAATGCTCCGAAATCTACGACACCACTTACCTCACCTTTCACCACGTCACCAACACGGAAGAGGTTGATAAGTTCACGCTCCTTCTCACTTTGAGCGGCCTTCTCGCTGGTGATCAGTTTCTCTGTTTCACGATCAGCATCCAAGATACGAACCTGAATTTCCTGACCAATAAGTTTTTTGAGAAGATCGAGAATTTTATTCTTGTCACCATCTTCAACGCGAGGGTAGTGTTCGCTTGAGAGTTGAGATACTGGAAGGAATCCGGCGATACCGTTGATTTCTACCATGAGTCCACCTTTGTTTGCTTCGGTTACACGAGTTGGAACTACTTCGCGGTTCGTAAGCTTCTGTTCGATGTCCTCCCAAGATTTCTCATAGGATGCCTCACGAATAGAAAGTTCGATATAACCGTCTTCATTCTCATAGCTCATGAGAGTTGCGGTCACTACGGAACCAATCTTGAGTTTTCCGTCTGTTCCGAGTCCGTCACGCATTTCTTTGCCCAAAACAATACCTGTTCCCATAGGACCGAGGTCTATAAGAGCAGAACTTGGGGCAATATGAAGGACGGTTCCCTGGATAACGTCACCAACTTCAGGAATTTCTACAAAATGCTTCGCCAAAAGGTCTTCCATTGGGGAAGATGGCGCTACTTCAGTTACTACTTGAGTCTTTGTCATATGTATACGAAATGTCTGTGGTGCGCGTCCACAGGGGTTAGGATTACAGCGCGATTTCAAAAATACCTTATTTAAAGCAAAAAACACCATTAACTCAGGTGTTTGGAAAACAGAAGACCAGACAAGAGGGATTACAGCATCCCTTTTTCAGTTGTGTTATCCAATTATCCCGAACCGAGAGCTCAAAGCTTTCCCTTATCCTAGCCCAAAAAGTTGAATTTGGCAAGAGGGAAGAGAAAGAGCTTCTTTTCAATAGACAGAGAAATAAAATTCGTGATACACTGAAGCATACTTGCAGAAAAGTGCAGGCAATTTACTCTTGTAAAGGGCTTTTTGGAAAAAATGTATGAATATACAGTATTACGGTGACTATTGCTTCAAAATTACGACGAAACCAGGTGGAAGAGCGACTGATGATGTTATTGTCTGGACCGATCCTCTGGGAAAAGGTGTGGGGCTTCGTTCTCCTCAGGGAGAACCTGATGTTATTCTCCTTTCGCATAATGTTTCAGAGGCGAAAGAAAATCTTAAGGGTGAGCCAGTAGTACTAGACATGCCGGGTGAATATGCTGCCAAGGGAATGACTGCTCTTGGTTTTGAATCCTTTGCTGATGGAGTGGAAGGAGTGAAGAAGGGACAGAATACTATTTTTGTTTTTGAGAGCGAAGATATTCATGTCTGTTTTTTGGGTGCTCTTGGACACATGTTAACTCCGGAAATGATCGATAAATTGAGCAGTATAGATATTCTCTTTGTTCCAGTAGGAGAAGGAGATGCTCTTTCGGCAAAACTCGCAGCAGAGCTTGCTCGGAAGATTGAGCCAAACGTCATTATCCCGATGCACTATAAGCTTTCTGGACTGACGCTTCCGTTGGAAAGTGAAAAGGCCTTCTGTGACGCTATTGGGAATTGCCCGAAGGAATCCATTGCGAAACTCAATGTAAAGAAAAAAGATATCGAAGAAAAGAATCTCGAGGTCGTACTTCTCGAGCGGGGAGGGTAGAGTGTATAATCATACCGTATGAGTCTTGGGATTTGGGAGAAAATTGAAAATATTCGAAGTCAGCCAGAACATATCCGAATGCGTTATGTCTGGGGCTCTCTCGCTATTTCCATGCTCTTTATACTCAGTATCTGGCTCCTTTCTCTGCATGAAAGTTTTACTATTATTTCAGAAGATACTCCCGAAGCGTTAGAGCAAGGGAAAGAAGCTCTTTCTGGAGAGAACGAACCTTCATTAAATGATCTCATGCAGAAGAATGAATCGTTACGAGTAGAGCCGGGAAGTGATGTTGATGCTACGGGAGAAGACTTTTTTCAAGGACAGCTGGAACAAAAGACGAATAAATAAAGATTGTAGAGACATTTGTTGTACAACCCTATGAGCGAAGAAAAGAAAGCATTTCATAACGGAAAAATTGAACCTCGTTCTATTACGGACGAGATGAAGCAGTCGTATCTTGATTATGCGATGAGTGTTATTGTTGCTCGTGCTCTTCCGGATGTACGTGACGGATTAAAGCCGGTGCATCGACGTATTTTGTATTCCATGTGGTCTACAGGACTTCGTTCTACTTCAAAGTTTCGAAAGTCTGCTACGGTAGTCGGTGAAGTGCTCGGTAAGTACCATCCACACGGCGATGTGGCTGTGTACGATACGATGGTGCGTTTAGCACAAGACTTTTCTTTGCGCTATCCGCTTATTTGGGGACAGGGAAACTTTGGATCAATGGATGGTGATCGAGCAGCAGCCTATCGTTATACCGAGGCCAAGCTCATGTCAATTGCAGAAGAAATGCTCGTCGATATTGATAAAGATACGGTTGACTTTGTACCAAACTTCGATGGTGTTCATCAGGAGCCAGTAGTGTTACCAGCAAAATTGCCACAGCTTCTCTTAAATGGGACCGTGGGAATCGCCGTTGGTATGGCAACAAATATCCCGCCACATAATCTCAATGAACTCGTCGACGGTATCAGTCACTTGATTGATAATCCAGATGCCTCGGTGGATGATCTGATGCAGTTTATCAAGGGTCCTGATTTTCCAACCGGAGGAATTATTTATAACCAAAAAGATATCCGGAATGCCTACGCAACCGGAAAGGGTCCAATTACAGCTCGTGCAAAGGCGGAGATTATTGAGAATAAAGCAGGGCAGTTCCAGATCATCATCAATGAGATGACGTATGCTACCAACAAAGCGAGTCTTATTATGAAGATTGCTGATTTGGTGAAAGAAGACAAGCTTCAGGGCATTAAAGATCTTCGTGATGAATCAGATAAAGACGGCGTGCGTATCGCTATCGATCTGAAGAAAGAAGCCTTTCCACAAAAGGTGCTCAACAAGCTGTACCAGATGACCGATCTTCAGAAAAACTTCAACGTGAATATGCTGGCGTTGGTAGATGGGCGTGATCCACAGATTTTGTCTTTGAAATCTATTTTGGAACATTACGTAAAGCATCGAGAAGAAGTAGTGATGCGACGTACACAGTTTGAACTTCAGAAGGCCAAGGATCGTGCGCATATCTTGGAGGGTCTCAAAAAAGCACTTGATTTCATTGATCAAGTTATTGAAACGATTCGTGGATCCAAGACGAAAGAAGAGGCACATGTAAATTTGATGAAGAAATTTAAATTTTCTGATCGTCAGACAACGGCTATTTTGGAAATGCGTTTGCAAACACTGGCTGGCTTGGAGCGGAAGAAAATTGAGGATGAGCTCGCAGAAAAAATGAAACTCATTGCGTACTTGGAAGATCTTTTGAAGCACCGTAAGAAAATCTTAGGATTGGTAAAGAGTGAACTCTTGGAAATACGAGAGAAGTTTGGTGATGAACGAAAGACAAAAGTGATCAAATCAGGCATAACAGAATTCCGACAGGAAGATTTGATTCCAAATGAAGAAGCGATCATTACTCTGACAGAAGATGGGTATATCAAGAGAATGAACCCAAGTGTCTATCGTGTGCAGAAGCGTGGAGGCAAAGGGGTTATTGGTGCAACGACAAAGGAAGAAGATCGTATCGCCAATGTACTGACGATTGAGATGCATGATAATCTCATGTTCTTTACGAATAGCGGAAAAGTATTTCAGACAAAAGCCTACGAAATTCCTGAGTCTTCTCGGACTTCAAAGGGTCAGGCGATTGTGAACTTTTTGCAGCTCAGTCAGGAAGAGAAGATTACTGCGATGATTGCTCTTAATAAGAATGATGATTACAAGTATCTCTTCATGGCAACAGAGAACGGAACGATTAAGAAATCAAAATTGGAAGAATTTGAAAATGTCCGTCGTTCTGGTTTGATCGCCATTTCTCTTGAAAAGGGAGACACGCTTGGTTGGGTAGGAGCAACAACGGGAGCTGATGATGTAGCCCTTACGACAAGCGATGGTATTGCTATCCGATTTAAAGAAACAGACGTTCGTCCAATGGGAAGAAATGCTGCGGGTGTTCGGGGTATGAAATTGCATGAAGATGACAAGATTGTTGGCATGGATGTTATTAAGAAAGGAGAGAAAAATCTTGAACTCCTCATCCTTTCTCAGAACGGATTTGGAAAACGTAGTGAACTCAAGAGTTACAAAGTACAGAAGCGTGGAGGATCCGGAATTAAGACGATGAAGGTGACTCCGAAGACAGGAAAGCTCATTGGAGCGATGATTACCAGTATGGCGGATGTTGAGAGTGATCTTATCCTCACTTCGCAAAAAGGTACAATCATTCGTATTCCGTTTAAGAGCATTCCGCTCTTGGGTCGAGTGACTCAGGGTGTGCGAGTGATGAAGCCACAGGCAGGAGATTGGGTTGCGGCCTTCACCATACTCTAAAACTGTTATGAGAAAGCCGTCCTCTTGGGCGGCTTTTTTATTTGACAATCTTTTGTGAAAGGGGATAAAGTGAGGGCACCGAGAATATTCTCTAGTGAAGGGAAGTAGGGGAATGTCGCTCATATTACCAAATTCCAGTGTCGCGCTGATCATTCATAGTGGCTGGGAAACAGTCTATATGATCAGCGAGAAGATTCCGAAGCCCCAGATCGGGAAAAAACTGGGGGACCTTTCTTTCCCGTGGGAAAGTCAGGAACCAGAAGAAACGGACGAACAAGCGCTTCACAGACTTCTCCAAGAAGAAGTCGATCAGCACGGAGATCTTCGGATTTCCGAACCGAGGATCCTGTGTGCGCTTTCGGTGCATGGAGTAGCAACGCGCTGCTATGTGGCGTGCTATCGTGGGGGCTCACAGGATACCTGGGGCACTCATGCCGGGATCGAATATGATCCTCTCGGGTTCCAGTCCCTGGAGATTCTTCGGGGCACGAAACCTCGTCGGGACGGAATTGATCCTATGTTCCAGTCTTTCTTGGCCGAGAAAGAGAGGCGAGCAGAAAGAGGTCCACGGGCGGGATACTAGACTAGAAAATACGCCCCCCTCATCTCGAATACGACAGGTCGGGTATTGTCCCGCCTGTCGATTTTTTTATGAGAGTTATTTTTTCACCTGAATATGGGTACCGAGAAGGGGTCTTTTTTGAAAGAGCACCTCGAAATTTTTTGGAATGAGTCCGTTGAAAAGATAAATACTCTCTAGTGCCGGAGAATCCTTGAAGAGAGAGAATTTTTTTGATAAGCCTCCCGTAACGTCGGTATTATGTGACTCGTCGAGTTGTATCTTTCCGGAAATAATTTCTTGAAGAGTAGTTTCTGGAATACGGGTAGCGTCTTTGAATACATGCGGGTCTTTTGTATAGATCCCATCAACATCGGAGGCAAAGAATACTGATTCTGCAGAAAAGATTTGTGAGAGTTCGGCTACGATCTCGTCTCCAGAACAAATAGAATATCCCCATGTGAGATCAGGAATCATATCGCCGTAGAGTACGGGAATCAGTCCGGCATCAAGAGCTATTTTAAGAGGATTTGTTTCTATCTGGGAAATACTTCCTTTGTCATTTGTAATATACTGATGCGTTGGAAAAGATTGCACTGGAAGGTTGCACGCTTTGAAAAGTCTCATTATTTCAGTATGGAGTTTTGTTACTGATTCCTGTACCTCGAGTGCCTGAGGAATTTTTTCCGGGTGATCCTTGGTGCCATTTTGAAGGGAGTAGCGTTTTGCAAGAATGTGACCAAAAGAGCCAGCGCCATGAATAAGGATGAGACGAATCTCTTTTGAATCAGAGTGTGTCTTCAGGATTCGTCCAATTTCTTCTATAATCTCCACACGAAGAGCGGGAGCAGAGAGCTCTTTTTTAGTGATGACACTACCGCCTATTTTGAGAATAAGAGTTTTCATATGGCCTTACAGTATAAGAGATGTCCGGATCTGTCCATGGGATATGAGTTGCTAAAACAGAAGAAGCGTGTTACAGTACGTTTGTTAATTTTTATACACGAGCGGGTGTTGGTTTCCGAGAAAGGAGACGAGTGCCTCGCTGACAAAATGCTATGGCATTGACGAATAAGCAGAAGGTAAAGGTGACAGGAGAAGTAAAGCGCCATGATAAGGATACAGGTTCGCCTGAGTATCAAATCGCCCTCTTTACAGAGCAGATCAAGAGATTGACCGCTCACCTGAAGAAGAACAAAAAGGATTTTCATTCACGTCGTGGTCTCCTCAAGATGGTTGCCAAGAGAAAAAAGCTTCTTGCTTATCTCGAAAAGACGAATGAGAAATCATTCAAAGATCTCGTAAAGACACTGGGGCTCTAATGCCCCTTTTCTTTTTTTCATAAGCCCGTTTCAATATTTTTATACATATGGCAAAATTTTTAGATCAAAGAGTAGGTGTTTTAGTAGACATTTCCAATTTGTATTACAGTGCTCGAGTTTTATACAGTAAAAAAGTAAATTTCAAAAACGTTCTTTTGGCAGGAGTAGGTGATCGAAAGCTTATTCGAGCCTTTGCCTACGGGATTACCACTGCTGAAGCCACGGAAGAAAAGTTCTTTGAGGCTTTGGAAAAAAGTGGGTATGAGGTAAAGACGAAAGACCTGCAAATCTTTCCAGACGGATCAAAAAAGGGTGACTGGGATGTGGGTATTGCGGTAGATGCTATCAAGATGGCTCCGAAGTTGGATGTGATTATTCTGGTTTCTGGGGATGGTGACTATATATCACTCGTTGAGTATATTCAGAATACATATGGTTGCCGTGTAGAGGTCATTGCCTTTGCTGAGTCGGCGAGCCAAAAGCTTGTTGAGGTGGCAGATGATTTCTTGAATCTTTCGGAGAACAAAAAGAATTTTCTTATTTAAGGGGTTATTTTTTCAAAGGGACCTGGAGACAGGTCTCTTTTCTTTGACAAAAGGGGAGAAAAATGGGTAGAGTAGAGGTAGGATAACAATTGAAAAGCCGTATCTCGCTTGTTTGTAGGTACACGGATTTCATTAGGCTACCGAAGTAGTCCTTATAAAAACCGCGTGTTTATGAGCTTGCAGGCGGCAAAAAAGCACTATGCAAGAGCAGAAATGGTCTCTTTCAGTAGGGGGCCGCGAACTGGTTATTGAAACCGGAATGTTCGCAGGTCAGGCAAATGGCGCGGTCACTGCCCGTTATGGGGATACCGTTATTTTGGCCACAGCCGTTATGAGTAAAAGCGCCTCAAAGATCATGGGGTATTTTCCTCTGATGGTAGATTACGAAGAGCGGTATTATGCCGCTGGAAAAATTAAGGGTTCTCGGTTTATTAAGCGCGAAGGTCGCCCTTCTGATGACGCCGTCCTTTCGGGGCGAGCCGTTGATCGAACTGTACGGCCTCTTTTTGATAGTCGCATGCGCAATGAGGTGCAGGTGGTAGTCACAACACTTTCATATGATGGTGAAAATGATCCGGATGTTGTAGCGATGATTGCCGCTTCTGCCGCGCTTTCACTCTCTGATATTCCTTGGAATGGACCTATTGGTGCTGTACGTGTTGGTTTGAAGGATGGAGAATTTATTCTCAACCCAAAGACTGAGGAGCGCACACAAACCACACTCGACCTTTTGTTGTCTGGTACCAATACGAAGATCAATATGATCGAGGCTGGAGGGAGTGAGATTCCAGAAGAGAAAATGGTAGAGGCCTTTTCCTTCGGTTTTGCGGTTATTCAGCAGATTACTGCCTTTATTGAGGATATTCGAAAGCAAGCAGGGAAAGAGAAGTCTCCTGCGGCTTTGCTTCGTGGAAGTGAGGAGTTTGAACGTGAAGTAAAAGAAGTCTTTTTGAAAGAAGGTCTGGGTGAAGCTCTGTATCTTCAGCCAAAAAAGGCTATTGAAACTGAAATGTCTTCTATTTTGAGTCACGCGATGACATTTGCAAAAGAAAAGTTTCCTGAGCAGAGTTATTTGGAAGAATTAGTAAACTTGATTTCCGATGAAGCGGCTGATGAAATTGTGCATGAGAATATCTTGAAGCACGAAAAGCGTCCAGATGGCCGAAAATTAACAGAAGTACGTCCGATTTGGTCTAAGGTTGGGGTTCTTCCTCGTACACATGGAACAGGACTCTTTACTCGAGGAGAAACACAAGCGCTGACGGTTACTACACTTGGAGCACCTGGAGATGAAATGGTAGTCGACACTATGGAAACGGATGAAAAGAAGCGCTACATGCACTTCTACAACTTCCCTCCATACTCAGTAGGAGAAGTAAAACCAATGCGTGGTCCTGGGCGACGTGAAATTGGTCACGGAGCATTGGCTGAAAAAGCCTTGATCCCAGTCCTTCCTTCTAAAGAAGATTTCCCTTATACGATTATCCTTGTTTCTGAAGTGCTTTCGTCGAACGGTTCTTCTTCAATGGCCTCAACCTGTGGTTCTACGCTTTCCCTTATGGATGCCGGAGTGCCTATAAAGAAGCCGGTTTCGGGTATTGCTATGGGAGTAATCACTGGAAAAGATGGCGCCTACAAAATTCTCACCGATATTCAGGGATTGGAAGACCATTATGGAGATATGGACTTCAAGGTTGCCGGTACCCGTGATGGTATTACCGCTATGCAAATGGATGTGAAGATCGATGGACTGACACCAGAAGTATTGGCCGTCGCTATTCATCAGGCCAAGACAAATAGATTAGAAATCTTGGAGAAAATGCTGGAAACTATTCCAGAGCCTCGCAAGAATCTGTCTCCATATGCCCCTCGTATTATTACGATTCACATTAATCCAGAGAAGATCCGAGATGTCATTGGGCCGGGAGGCAAGATGATTAATCAGATTATCGATGAAACAGGCGTTTCTATTGATATTGAGGATGATGGTTCTGTCTTTATCACATCAACAGATGAGTCTGGTGCAAGTAAAGCAGTAGAATGGATCAGTAATATTACTCGAGAAGTAAAGGCTGGCGAACTCTTTCAGGGACGTATTACGAAAATTATGACCTTCGGTGCTTTTGCGGAAGTACTTCCAAATCAAGAGGGACTCATTCATATCTCTGAGCTTGCTGACGAGCGTGTCGACAAGGTAGAAGATGTCGTCAATGTTGGAGATGTTGTACCAGTAGTGGTGAAAGAAATTGATTCTCAGGGACGTATCAATCTTTCTCTCAAGGCTGCGAAAGCAAAACTGGCAGCGGGAGAGTAATATTTCTTTTCCGAAGAAAAAATTGGTGTATACTGAAAAGGAGATTAAGTCTCCTTTTCTTTTTTACTGAATTATTCAAACGTTATGGGAATCTTTTCTGACAAAAAGTCTTCTTCGGATACTCCATCTGCAATTCCTGCGCAAATTACAGCTTCAGTCAGTATTATGGGGGATACTGTTCGTAAAGATGCTATCGAAGCTGCTCCAGTATCATCTGGACCCGCTCCTTTTGGAAGTGCTTCCTATCAAGAACCAACGCAGGCTCCAACTCAAGTCGTACCAGAAGGCCCGAAGGATGTACCTGTTCAAGAAAGGGTACAATCAGGCACCGCTCCTTTTGGGGCTCCGGCTGAGCCTCTTTCCTCGTCTATGCTCTCTTATGAGAAAGATGTCCCTTCTCCATCAAAAAAGATGCCGAAAATGAATTCGAAGACACTTCTTTTCTTGGGCATCGGATTTCTCGTTCTCCTTATTATTGGAGGGATTGTGTTTTTCTTTATGCGTTCTCGTGCTGTTCCTTCGGTGGATACAGAAGGTGTAACTCCTGCTCAGAGCGTCCCTGCTCCACAGGAGGTAATCCTTCCTCCTTTTGCTTTGGATAAGGCAAATTATATCTCCTTTAACACAGAAACAGATACCGCCAAGACTATTTCAGGAAAGATTCTCGATTCCGGTACAAAGATGGTTCAAGCCAAGATGGCCTTGCCGGTGGAGTTTGTGGTAACCGATCAAAATAATAATCCTCTCGCCTTTAGTCGTTTTGCCTACCTTGCGGAATTAGAAGTGCCCGCAGATCTTTTGACACAAATTGATGAAGGATTCTCGTTGTTTCTGTATAATGATGCCGGCCAAGCGAAAATAGGCTTGGAACTCAATTTCAAAGAGACGAGTAATCCGGAAGAGCTTCTGAAAGAAGTAAATGCTGATCTCCCGAGTGCTTTTCAGAATCTTTTGTATGGCCCGGATGTTGTGGTTCCAGGGAAAGCGGTCTTTCGATCAGGGGCATATGGAGCACTTCAGGTTTTCTTTGTAAATGTTGATACAGAAAAAGGATTGTCTTTTGATTATGCAGTAAATGGGAAGAAGTGGTTTATTGGGAATAGTAAAAATACACTGCGAGTTCTCTTGGATAGGAAATAATCGATGGAGACAGGCTGTGTTTAGAAAGAAAAGCTAAGATAAAGCAAAATTTTCTCAAAAGAAAAAAGTAAAAGACTTTTTTTGAGACGAAGAAAAGAAAGAAAGAAATATTTTGAGTGTTTCAACGAAAGAAAAGGCCAGAAAAGAAGCAAAAGTACTTTTAGGTGATTGACTTGTGTCTTTTTTTCTGCTATAATAGGTATATCGAAGTTTGAATCTTAACAATTTCCTTCCCGTAGGTTGTTTCCGAACGGTGAAAGAGTTCCCACTCACAATTTCCCCCTAATTGTGAAGGGGATTCTTTCACTGTTCAAGTGTTCTACAACGTAGAGCCGCTCCGTCCTAACACGGAGACCTAAAACAAAAACAAAAAACTTCTGAAAAAATAATACAGTCAGAAGAAAAACAAAAAGAAACAAAAAAATTCGTTCTTTCAAAAAAAAACAACCAAAGGCTTTATGCCAGAGAACGGTGAAGGGTTAAGTACTTCAAAAGTTAGGTGAAGTGCAAATGGTCATGCGCACAAAATACAGGCGTGCTCTATGGATTACGATGCCTCTCACCCGGGCTAAGTAACCGACATACCTGTTGGCACATGCAAATTCGGGCGCTACAGCCAAATATATTTACTATTGGGCCTCCGTAGCGCCCGAAACCAACAATTTCTTGTATTTTATTCAGAACCATCCCGAAAGGGTGTTTTTTAATACTCAAAAGCTTGTTTTTGGATGCAATACCGACTATTGTTAGGGAAAATATGCAAAAAGGAGTAGGTAATCATCTCGATGTAGGTCTTTTGGGAGAATCTCTCGGGGTTCGCTATCTGAAAAAGAAAGGATATCGTATTTTAGATACTCGTTATACGAATACCTCTGGATATCGCTTAGGAGAAGTTGATATTATTGCTCAAAAAGGAAGAAAAGTCGTTTTTGTAGAGGTAAAAACTCGTACAAAAAGCCATTTTGACGATTCCTTGCCAGAACAAAATATTACTCAATCAAAACTGAAGCGACTCCAAAGAATTTCGGGAGTCTATCTTCGAGAGAGGCGACTCTTGGATCGAGAATATGGTTTTGATGCGCTCGCTATTGTCTATGATTCAGAACAAAAAAAGGCGCAAATACGGCATCTTGAAGATATTTTTTTATAGACAAAGAGAGAGATTTTTGCTATACTTTTCGTATGATAACTTGTAGATACACATTTTTATGTCTCTTGAATCTTCACAAATATCTGAATTTAAAGAAACACTTTTAGGCGAGAAGGCTCGTCTCGAAGGAGAGCTTGCGCGTTTTGCAAAACCAACAGGCGTGCCTGGTCAATTTGAAACCCAAATGGAAAATTTGGGCGATGACTCTGATGAAAGTGCTTCTGAAGTCGAGGGTTATGTTGATAACTTGGCTTTGGAAACAACACTTGAGACACAGCTCAAAGATGCTACCGACGCGTTACAGCGTATCGAGGATGGAACATTTGGTGTTGATGAGGTAACAGGCGAGGAAATCAGTCTTGAGCGCCTTAAGGCCTATCCAGCTGCGCGTACAGCGATCTAGAAAGCATACGAAGAATATGAAGCTGCAGAAAGTACTTTGGAGAGCACTTTTTGCAGTTTTTTTTATTCTGCTTCTTCAAGGCGTGCGAGGGCTCCTTACGGGAGCAAGCTCTTTCGTAGTCTGTAACGCTGCGGGATCCTGGAGTCTCGCTATCCCATCAACACTCCTTATGGTTTTTGGGGTAATTTTCCTTTTGGGAGCTTTCTTTTTTGGTCTCCAATCGGGAAACCAACAAGAATCTCTTGGCTGGCTCCTTATTTTTTCTGGAGGAGCAAGTAATCTATGGGAACGTTTTATATTCGGCTGTGTTACAGACTACATTTCTTTGTTTTTCTTCCCAACTTTCAATGGAGCAGACATTTTGATAACGATAGGAGTGCTTTGTATCCTCTTTGCATCTCTTGGAGTAAAATTTGTTACAAGAAATAATATCTTGAACACATAGTGTATGTCAGCAACCTTATATTCTGCAGCCACTCTTGGATTAGAAAGTGTCCCCGTTGAGGTAGAGGTGGATGTTTTGGTCGCAGGTTTGCATACTTTTACTCTGGTAGGGTTACCGGACCTGGCCATTCGGGAATCTCGAGATCGTGTGAGTGCTGCTTTGAAAAATAGTGGATTTAAACCACCGCATCAGTGTGGCAGAATTACAGTAAACTTAGCTCCTGCTGACCTTCCAAAAAATTCTCCTATTTATGATCTCCCAATGGCTCTTGGTATTCTTTTGGCAACCAAACAAACGGCATTTGATGCCAAGGGGAAACTTTTTCTTGGAGAACTTGCTTTGGATGGATCTGTACGCCGGGTACAGGGCGTACTGCCGATTGCTTTGTTTGCCAGGGACAATGGATTTGAAGAAATCTATGTTTCCGAGGCTAACGCAGAAGAAGCAGCGTTGATTCGAGGGCCCAAGGTGTACGCAGTGAAACGACTCGAAGAAGTTGTACGGCACCTTGAGGGAAAGAAGGTCCTTCTCCCTTTTGAGAAGGATGAATCGCTCGCCCCTCGCCCAGTAGAAGAATATTCTTCTGATATGATGCATATTCGGGGACAGGAACATGCGAAGCGGGCTTTGGAGATTGCTGCGGCCGGAGGACATAACCTTCTCTTTGTAGGCCCACCTGGATCCGGAAAAACACTTTTGGCACGAGCGCTTCCGGGAATATTGCCAGTTCTTGATTTTGAAGAGAGCCTGGAAGTAACCAAGATATTCTCTGTAGCAGGAAGACTCGCGCATCAGGGGCCTTTGGTTTCTATTCGTCCATTTCGCGCTCCGCATCATACGGCCAGCTCTGCTTCTCTTATTGGAGGTGGAACCTTTCCAAAGCCAGGGGAGATAAGTTTAGCTCATCGAGGAGTGCTTTTCCTTGATGAATTCGCAGAATTTTCGCGTTCTGTTTTGGAAAATTTGCGCCAACCACTAGAAGAAGGTGAGGTGACCGTTTCTCGGGTAAAGGGTTCGCTTTCATTTCCAGCACGGTTTATGCTCGTAGCCGCTATGAATCCTTGTCCTTGTGGATACGCGGGTGATCCAGAACGGCTTTGCTCGTGCTCTCCGTACCAAGCAGCACGCTATCGTCAGAAAATCTCTGGTCCGATTATGGATCGTATTGATTTGCATATTGAGGTACCACGTGTGAAGGTAGAGAAGTTAGATGAAGAAGTTTCGCCAGCTGAAAAAAGCGCGTCCATTCGGGAAAGGATTGAACGCGCTCGACTGATACAGAAAGAGAGGTTTTCTGAACTGTCTATCCTCACGAATGCTGAAATGAGCGGAGAGACGGTACGGCGGTTTTGTATTTTGGATGATGCCGGAAAAGAATTGCTACGATCTGCTGTTGGGACACTGAAACTTTCAGCTCGTGGGTATATGCGCGTTCTGAAAGTAGCGCGTACGATTGCTGATCTTGAAGGAGCAGAAACTATTTTGCAAAAGCATGTAGCTGAAGCGCTCCAGTACCGGTTTAAAGAATAATATTTTCCAGATGAAGCTTTCTCGAATTCTTATTTTTATTCTTCTTGCCCTTCTTGTTGGAGGAGGGTTTTTATGGTTTCAAAAAGATGCTTCTGAAAGTTTTTCTCTTTCAACAAAAAAGACAATAACAGTCACTGATGGGAAGCTCGAATTTGTTTTCCGGGATGTCACCGCAAAAACAGTCGGAGATTTTTTGAAAGAACAAGAGCTTATTTTAAATGAAGGAGACAGTATCTTTCCATCCGAAGGAGAAAGGCTGTACAGCGGAGAACGTCTTTCTCTTTCTCGAGCACACACATTTTCTTTGCGGATAGATGGAGGAGAACAGAGTGTCAAAACACGGGCAGAGAACCTTGAAGAAGCACTCCGTGAAAATAATATTGCTCTTGATGAAGATGATATTATATCTCCAAGCAAAGATGTTTTGGTTTCGAATGAACTTGTAGTAAAAGTAACGCGTGTACAAATAGAAGAAGAGGTGAAAGAAAAACCAATTGCCTTTTCACAAAAATCAAATGAAGATAGCGAGCTTTCTTGGAGAAAAAAGATTGTTACTCAGAAAGGGGAACCAGGGATAGAGCGATTGACGTATCGAGTGAGTCGTCATGACGGAAAAGAGGTAAATCGAAAGCTTTTGAAAACAGAAAAAGTGAAAGATCCTGTAGATGAAATTGTTACCCAAGGGACGTATGTCAAAACAGGGAAGAGTCATAGTGGAGGAGCATCCTGGTATGCGCATACCGGGACACTGGCCGCGGCCAATCCCTGGCTTCCAATGGGAAGTTATGTTAGGGTCACAAATACAGAAAATGGAAAGAGTGTTATCGTTGTTATAAATGATCGGGGACCATTTGGAGCTGGAAGGATTATCGATCTTGATAAAGTCGCTTTCCAAAAAATTGCTTCTCTTGGTCAAGGAGTCGTGAATGTAAAGATGGAAGAAATTGTAAATTAGACTATGGAAGTAAAAGCGAAAAAGTCTCTCGGGCAGAATTTTCTGAAAGATCAAGATGTCATTGATCAAATTTTTTCGATTGCAGAAGTGAAGCCAACTGATTGGGTTCTTGAGATTGGACCAGGAACAGGAGCATTGACGTATGTGCTGTGTGACAAAGTAGAGAAGCTTATGGCCATTGAACTGGATCGAGTACTCGTCGGCAGACTTCAAGAACACTTTGTGAATTCAAAACACGTTTCAATTTTAGAAGGAAATATCTTGGATATTCATTTGGCTGAACTTATTGACAGTTCTACTTTCGGTGAACATGGATATAAAATTATTGCCAATATTCCCTATTACATTACGGCCCCAATTATCCGAACACTGCTTTCTTTGAAGCAACCACCACAATCTTTGACGCTTATGGTACAAGATGAAGTTGCAGAGAGACTCGCTGCGAAACCAGGATCCATGAGTTTACTTTCTATTATGGCGCAGTATTATGCGGATGTTGAAAAAAAACTTTTTGTTCCGAAGGAGGCTTTTGATCCAGTGCCGAAAGTAGATAGTGCTGTTATTCATATCGTCCCAAAACGTCAGTACGAAGAAGAAGCAGATAAAAAACTTTTTCGTATTGTACGAGCAGGTTTTTCAGCACGAAGAAAAACACTGGCGAATAATCTTGCAAATACATTTACTCTTCCGCGCGCTTCGGTAGAAGAATATATTGAACGTCTCGGTCTTCGGAAAGATATTCGAGCTCAAGCACTCTCCCTCACTGATTGGGAGAACCTGTGTGCCTTGTGGGATCAAGAAAAATCTGTTTAACGAAGGAAAAAGAAAATACAAATACCGTATACTCCAATGAGCATGAGGAGTGGTATGGGGAGTTTTCGAAAAGCAAAGAAAGAGCTTTCTTTCTCGTTGGCCTTTTGGAGCGTCCAAAAGGAAAGACTTCCAAAGAGGAGAGCTGGAAAGAACAATGCTGTTTCATGGAGGATAAACGGACTCAGGGCATACAAAATGAAAAATAAGCTTCCAAGTATCCATTTCGCATTTTGTATACCCACTACGACGGGAAGCGTATAGACATTATCTGCGGCATCACCAGTCACATCTTTGAAATCTTTAATTGGAAGAGAGAGAGTGTAGCCAACAAGGAGAAAGAATAGTAGGGCTGGAGGAAGAGTGAGGATACCTGTTTCTGGAGCGACTGCCAAAAAGCCAGCGCAAAGAACAAGTATCCCAGCGCATCCAGCAAGTAAGGTAGCGATTCCGAGGAAACGTTTGAGGCGGAGCGGTGGAGCAGAATAGAGCCAAGCGATGGCTTGATAGGCTAGGAGCAAAAGTAAAGCCTGAAAACTTACGAGACCTGCGAAGAGAAGAGATGCGAAAAAAAAGAGTGCTCCGTAGGTCATGAATTGATCCTTGGGAATGGTTTTTTGAATAAGCGGACGGAAAGAATTTGTTTTTTCATCGATGGCTACATCGAAGATATCGTTTACAACAACAGAGGCAAGCCAGGCACATTCAACGGCAGCAATAAGGAGTATGTAGGCAAGGAAGGTAAAGGGGCTCGAGAAGGAAAGAGAGGTATCAGTAAAGGTGAGTGCTAGAGCCATTCCAAGGGTAAGAAGTCCACCGTGATATACCAATTGTGGAATGCGAGCATTTTTAAGGAGAGCTATAAAGTGTTCCTTAGCGAAGTGGAATAAGAGTGCTCCAGAGAGAAGAATAGTAAAACAAGCATAGAAAAGGCTCATTTTGATATTGAGAACTGCTCGAAGATCTGGAAGTTCTCTTCCGAGGATAGCCTCGGGAGAGAGAAAGATAGCAGCTACATCAGGCGCGCTTATAGCGAGAAGACTCTTTTGAAAGGCGAGCAGGATGAGTGTCAGCCAGGAAGGAAATGTTCCTAAAACAAAGAGCACCGTATAAGACAAAAGTGAGATACCAAGAGCGGTAAGGAGTTTTTTTTGTTTAATAAAGGCATAGAATCCAAGAGCAAGTGTCACAAGAACTACTTCAACGCGTACTCCATACGTAATACCAATACTTGGAGTGTCCCCAAAAAGAGTAAAGTAACGCTGTACCAAGCCAATGAGTCCATCAAATTCGTAGAAGCTCCAAAAAGCCTGATCCTGAAAGATTATTTTGTCGATGATAGGTGGAGTGAGAATAAGTAGGAAACCAAAAAGAAGGACATTGGTAGATTTTTTGAGATTTTCTTTTCCGGCAAGCTGAACTATAGGAAGGAAGAGGAGGAATGAACAGAGGAAAAAGAGGAATGTATGGGAAAATTCGAAAAAAAGATACGAAAAACTATGGGGTTCAAACGAACCCAAGGATCCTTCTATGATAAGGCGGGTTATAATAAGCCCAAGGAATGTCGTAGAGGCGGTGAGTAAAGAGAGCGGAGTGTCCTCGAGGGCTTTGAAAATACGTGGAAAAAAGTGTTTCATAGCGCTATTTTACCACAAGTGTCCTGTGAAGAGGAAAAAGGATAAGTATGTTAGAATAGGAAAGTCATATGCATTTTTGGGAAAAGGGACTCAATCCAGAACAGTTACGGGCGGTTCTTCAGACTGAAGGGCCGGTTTTGATTTTGGCTGGGGCAGGATCAGGGAAAACAAAGACTTTGACGCATCGTATAGCCTATCTTGTTTCTGAAAAACGTGTTTCGCCAAGTAATATCTTGGCAGTCACCTTTACGAATAAGGCAGCGCAAGAAATGCGCGAGAGAATTGAACGTCTCTTGAATGAAGAGGGATCTGAGACAGGCCAGCATTTTACTTTTCCGTATGTAGGAACGTTTCATAATATCTGTGCTCGGATTTTACGACGAGAAATAGAGGTACTCGGCTATGGTGTTCGTTTCCACATTCTGGATGATCAAGACCAACAGTCGCTTATTAAGAAGGCGATTAAGGAGCTTGATATGGATCCTGATCAGGTCCGTCCGAGAGCTCTTTTGGAAGCTATTTCTCGAGCCAAGAATGCTTTTATAGATGAAGCTCAATTTACTCTTGAAGCCGGGAGCTATTATGAAGAATTGGTGGCAAAAGTGTATGAACGCTATCAGCGGACACTGCGTGAGACGAATTCACTTGATTTTGATGACCTTATTCGACTGACGGTAAAATTATTCCAAGAGCACCCCGAGGTTTTAAAGCGCTATCAAGAGACTTTTCGCTATGTAATGGTAGATGAATATCAGGATACAAACTATCCGCAGTATCTTTTGGTACATCTTCTTGCGAAGAAGCATAATAATATCTTTGTCATTGGTGATGACTACCAGTCTATTTATGGATGGCGCCAGGCTGATATAAAGAATATTTTGAATTTTGAAAAAGACTATCCAGAGGCAGTGGTGATTACTTTGGATCGTAATTATCGATCTACCCAAATAATCCTTGATGCAGCGCAAGGAGTCATTTCAAAGAATGAGAACCAACGACATAAGAAACTTTGGACGGATATTGTGACAGGGGAATTGGTGTCACTCTGTCCAGCTGAGGATGAAGAAGCAGAAGCGCGCTATGTTGCCGAAACAATTCGAGATGAACATGCCAAGGGACGCGGATATCATGATTTTGCAGTATTGTATCGAACGAATGCGCAGTCGCGTATGGTAGAAGAAATGTTTCTGCGCTACTCACTTCAATACCGTATTGTTGGGGGATTGAAATTTTATCAGCGCAAGGAAATCAAGGACATGATTGCGTATGTGCGCTTTCTTGAGAATTCAAAAGATCTTTTAGCTCTCGAGCGTATTGTGAATGAGCCTCGTCGAGGGATTGGGAAGATGACGCTTGAACGTTGGGCGCAGTTTGCTCGTGAGACAGGAAATGATTTCCTGGAAACAGCAGATCGACTGACATCTGAACAGAGCGGTATTCAAGAAAGTAAATTGCGGGCTATCAAAGATTTTGCAGAAGTATTTTTGCGTTTGCGCTCACTGATGTTGGAAAAGAAGGATATGAAGTTTGCTGAGCTTCTTGAGCGCCTTGGGAAAGATAGTGGATATATCGCGAGTCTTACTGACGGAACCAGTGAAGGGGAAACACGAGATGAAAACGTTCGAGAGCTTCTTTCAGTAGCGAAGAAGTACGACAAGACAGAGCTACGTGAAGCACTGCACCTTTTTCTGGAAGAAGTAGCTCTGGCTTCTGATACGGATGAAATTAGTGAGAAGAGTGATGCTGTGCATCTTATGACCGTACACAGTTCTAAGGGACTAGAATTTCCAGTCGTTTTTATCCTCGGTCTTGAGGAAGGAGTCTTTCCTCATTCGAGAAGCGCCCTTTCTCCTCATGAAATGGAAGAAGAGCGAAGGCTTATGTATGTGGGTATTACGCGAGCTAAGGAAAAAGTGCATCTCCTCTATACAGAACAGAGAACTATTTTTGGTTCAACTCAGGTAAATCCACCTTCAAGGTTCCTTTCAGAGATCCCAAGCGTGGTTCTTGAGGAAAAGGAACGAGTATCTTCTGGAATGCTTGGAAAAAGACATTTCCAAAGGACCTTTCATAGTTTTCCCAAGACTCAGGCTAAGAAATCAATTTCAAGACCGACCACAGCAGGTGCGCTGTCTGATGGAGCAGAACAGAAGGAAGCCCTCTCTGCAGACGATGTCCGTCCAGGAGATATGGTAACGCACCCTCAATTTGGGTCTGGTCTCATTGTCTCTCTTCAGGGTACTCTCGCGACTATTGCCTTTAAGCATTCGGGTGTGAAGAAAATGATGCTTGGAGTAGCGCCTCTCCAGAAGGGGTAAAATATTGATCTTTTTGAGAAAGTACGAGAAGGTAAGAGTATTCATCTTTTATATGCCTATATGGTGTTTTTTCGTAGAGGGGTAGTTTTGGGATCTCTCACTATCATTTTGTGGGGAGGTATCTTTTGGGGATCCGCTGTTTTTGCTGCTGAGAGTACTGCAAATCTCGATAAAGCTCTCCGTTCTGGGAAGAAAGTCATCAATTTTTCTGGTAAAGAGAGTGATAATGTAAAGATTCGTAAAGGTGTTACGGTTATTGGCACGAACCCAGAAAAAGCCGTCATTAATGGCGACGTCATCATGGAAGATGGATCTACGCTCCAAAATGTCACCGTAAACGGAAATATTATTCCTATAACGATTGAAAAAGGTGCGAGTGCAACTCTCATCAATGTTTCTATTCGGGGTGGTTCCGATGCAGGTATCTATGCTCCGAAAGGTGGTGGTACGTTGACTGTGAAGAATTCTCGTATTGCAAAAAATCGCAAAGGAATCTTTATATTGACTGGGAAATCAGTTATTTTGACAGGCAATACTATCTCTGGAAATAGAGAAGAAGGAGCTGATTTTCATTCGGCTATTGGAGGGAGTATTTCAGGAAATGTTTTTTCTGATAATGGTGAAGGTGGGATGGAGATGATTATTAATGGCTCAACACTAACTATTTCCGGAAATACTTTTGCGAATAATAAAGCAAGTGGACTCGCGCTCCAGTCATATAGCGGAGGAAAGCTTACCGGAAATATTTCTGTAGAAAAAAATGTATTTACTGGTAATGGGAACTATGGAATGGATTGTAAAAATCCACAGGGATCTGGAAATGGTGCGCATTTTAGGGCTTCTGCTACTGCAGTTGGTAATATCCTGAAATTAAATAAACTTGGACCTATCAGCCCTCGTTGTTTTTTTGCTAATCAAGCTGAAATTCCAAAAGAAGATATTGCTACCGAGGAGGTAGAGACAGAGGAGTCCTTAGAAATGGATATAACCGAAGAAATACAAGAGGAGAATATAACAGAAGAGATGAGTCAGAATGTGGAGGAGATGAGAGAAGAAGATGAAAGCCTTTTAGAAGAAAATGTTGAGGATGTTCAAGAGAGTTTGCATGTCGTTTATAAATCGTTTCTCTCGAGGAGTCCTATTTCTTTTCTCTTCCCTTTTTCTTGGCGTGAAACATTTGGTGGATTTCTTTCAAACGTTCGTTGGTAATGTGGGTATAGATTTGTGTGGTCGTAATAGAGGAATGTCCAAGCATTGATTGTACGCTTCGTATATCAGCCCCATTAACCAAAAGGTCTGTGGCAAAACTATGGCGTAGGGTGTGCGGATGGACGTCTTTTAAAATACCTGCTTTTTTGGCGTAGTGTTTGACCATGCGCTGAACACTTCTCGGAGTGAGGCGCATGCTATCGCGTTTTGTATTTTTTCGGTTTACAAGACCCTTTTTCGGATAAGAAACAAAAAGCGCCGGATCAATATCAGATCGTTTATCAAGATACATTTGAAGTGCTTGCTTGGCCTCTGGAGAGAGGAAGACAATACGAAGCTTACTTCCTTTTCCTCGAATACTAAATTCTTCTTTCTCAAGATTGAGGTGATGACGATCAAGGCCGACGAGTTCTGATACGCGGAGGCCCGAAGAAAAGAAGAGTTCGAGAATGGCCCGGTCCCGCAAGGCCTTGGCATCATTTCCTTCTATAGCGCCAATAAGGCGTTCTACCTCATCAAAATCCAGGAAGTCTACCTGTCTATCGGGAATCTTTCCGATTTCTATTTTTTCTGCAGCGAGGGTTTCGACGTCCTGTTTGGCGAGATATTTGAGGAAGGTTCGGATAACAATAGCATGATAGGCTTGAGTATTCTTCTTGAGAGTTCCTCCGGTATTCGTTTCTTTGCGGTTGAGATAAACACGGTATTCGCGAACTTTGTCAGCCGTGATTTCCTTTGGATCTTTCAGGTTTCCCCAGGTAAAAAAGGCCTCTAAGGATCGAGTATAGCTTTCGAGTGTGCGTTTCGAGCGATTCATCTCTATTTCGAGGTAGTCTGAGAAGCGTTTGAGCCACTGCTCAATGACCGAAAGCTCCTTTTTCTTGGGTGTATCTTCCATAAAATCCTTTTTTGTATTATGCGACATTATTGTAACACAGGAACCCTCAGAAGTCTCGTGTTAATGGCTCTATAAAGCCATAAATAGTGAAAATTAGGCTATTTTTCATTGACGAATAACCCGAGGTGAGCTATACTTCAATTTGTAAAAATTAGGGAAAAAGCCCGATGAGGATCTTCTCAAGTTCTTTTGAACGAGAATTCTCTTACGACTTTTTCTAACTGAAAGGCGAAGCATATTCGCGCGAAAAATCTTTTTTCTTCGATTCGGGAACGCCTCGGGTCTTTTGTAGACTCGGCTTCCAAAAGAAAAGAAAAAACCCCGCTTTTGGAGAGGCTGCGTGTTCTTCATACCCGAACACATCAGTCCCAAACGCACTTTCTTCGGTTTTTGAAAGAAATATCAGGCTATAGAGTAGTGCGTGTTTTCCGTAATTACTCGGCTTTTTCTATTGTGGCATCCAGTGCCCTTTTAGTCTCTGCAAGTAACTTTGCTCAGGGGCACGGTTCGAATGACCTCCTTCTTGGCTATATCGGGGACAGTACTGTTTCCGAGGATGCGTCTGCGTCAAAACACCGTATTGCCGCTCAGGCGAGTAAGAAAGAGAATCTTTCGCTTGTCCCTCTTGCGGATGCTTCAAACGCTGTTGATCCTGAGCAAAAAGACAATACGAGCCTTTTTGATGTTGAAAGCCTGGCCTTTGAGAACCAGGTAATGCTTTCTACACAGACAGTAGATATGGCTAAGGATCCAGAAGAAGAGGGTGGAGTAAAGCTCTACACAGTTGAATCTGGAGATACGCTCGGTTCTATCGCTGAAAAACAGGGAATTACCGTCAATACTATCTTGTGGGCCAATGACCTCCAGAATGCTGATGAAATAAAGCCAGGAGACCAGATATTCATTCTCCCAGTAGCAGGGCTCTCGCATACTGTGAAATCAGGAGAGACTCTTGATACTATTGCTGACAAATACAAGGCTGATAAGCAAAAAATCATTGCTTTTAATGAATTACCCGCTAATGGAGAGATAGCGACGGGCGATTCTATCATTATTCCAGACGGAAAGAAGGAAGTAGCTCCGACGCCTGCTGCAACCGATGGCGGAATTGAGCGTCGTCAGTACGCGACTTCTACTGGTGGTGTAGCTACTGATATTTCTGGCACCCGGAAGCTTGAAGGAAGAGCGGGAACAGGGCACCGTTTCCCATACGGATACTGTACCTGGTATGTGGCTCAGAAACGCTATGTTCCTTGGGGAGGAAATGCCGGAACATGGCTGTATAACGCCCGTGCCCAAGGATATAAGACCGGAAAAACGCCAACACCAGGATCTATTGTGGTTACAACGGAGAATCGTTTCTATGGGCACGTTGCTTTAGTAGAAAAAGTGAGCGGTGGATCTATTACGGTTACCGAAATGAACTATGCTGGTTGGGGAAAGACGAGTCGTCGTACGATCCCTATCGGAAGTCGAGTCATTAAAGGATACATCTACTAAATTTTCTTTTTTGTTTCTTTCGTTTGGGAGACTTGATGAAATGTATCAAGTCTCCTTTTCGTTTTCTTTTTTTTCTATGGTATAATTTCAATAAAATTGTACGTTGATTGGGAATTTGTTTCCTGATGTGATCGGAGCTTTGCTGTGTTAGATATGTCATTGAAAAAAAACCAAAAACAACTTCTTTCGTTTCTTACTCTTTTCGTTTTTTCCGTCCCTTTATTCCTTTTTTGGGACCCTCTTTTTGCTTCCGCTGCGACTCCGGGGTGGGTCAAGGATCTTGGCGCAACCATAACCTCCGGGATGGGAAATGCGGTTGCTTATCCTTTTAAATTACTTCTCTACGCTATCTTTGTTGTTGAGGGTTGGTTTGCAAACGTCGCCTTTACGCTCTTCAATTGGGCTATTAATCCAAAGTACATTACGATCTTTTTCAATCTCGCAAGTATCTACGAGATGTGGAAATTTGTGCGTGACTTTTTCAATCTTTTCTTCATCCTCGTGCTCTTGTTTACAGCCTTTTCTATCATTTTTCAAATTGATAAATACAGTAACAAGAAAATCATCCTTCAGTTAGTCATTGCCGCTCTCTTTGTGAATTTTAGTTTTCCGATTTCACGCATGATTATTGATGCGACCAATGTCCCAATGTACTTCTTTGCACAGCAGATGAGTGGACCAGATGGAAATGGAGTTTTTGGTCAAACACTCAGCGCTTCTCGAATTCAAAATATCTTGATTCCTAATGGTGATTTTGCTCAAGCTGAATTTTCTCGCCTTATTTTGGCGATCGTATTTATGTTCCTTTTTTCGATGACGTTATTGGTTCTCTCTCTACTTTTTTTGATTCGACTTATTGCTCTCTTAGTTTTAGTTGTTTTTTCTTCGGCCGGATTTGTCGCGAGTCTTGTTCCTGGTATGCAGAAGTTTTCTTCGGACTGGTGGAGTAACTTTATGAAGTATGCCCTTTTTGGTCCAGCGGCAATGTTTATGCTGTTACTTGCTACGCGTTTTTTTGCCGAGATAGATGGAACGGATATTGGTCTTCAGCAGGTGGCTTCCGGAGCTTCTATTAATGGACTGCAGGAGATGATTGGTTCTATGGCATTGTTTAGTATCCCAATTGTTATGTTGTGGATGGCTATGGGAGTTTCTAATTCATTTTCTATTGCTGGATCAAAAACGGTTGTGAAATGGGGTGAAAATACAAGTAAATGGGCTGGAAGAAAAGTTTCTGGTTCTGACGCTGCAGGGAAAAGGTGGAAATCATATCAAGCTGAACGAAAAAAGAAGGCTGATGCCAAATTGACCGATAACATGGGAGTACGCCTCGGACGTTTCCGGAATCGTCTCGGTGATGAAGTTGGTGCGCGAAACCCTCTGAGCGGTAAAGGTGCTCGTCAGGCACGTGGACGTCTTGATGAGGTTGGAAAACAAAGAGTTGATGCTGCTGCTAAAGAATATAGAGTGAATGAAAGAATGAGTGATGCTGAATTGGCTCGTTTGCATGCGCAGGCGCGAACTATGAATGATAGATCACTCTTGGCAGCAACAGCGAAGGAAATGTCCGAATCACGACGATCTAACATTCCTTCTAATCATGGTGTATCTGTGACTGCGGCTGATATGACCGCTATTCGTCAGCAATTCCAGGATATTGGCGGAGTACGAAATGCGGTAGCGGAAGATGTTCAGAACAAAGTAATGGGAGTAAATCCTGGAGCGGTATTTACAAGTCCTTCTGGTGTTGTAGATATAGCAGCTATGCAAAGAGCTCTTGACGATGACAAGATAAAGGTAGATAAGGTGGGTGCATCCGGACTTACCACTGAATTTCTATTGGCTGCTAACAGAGAGAATAAGCTCACAGAGCAGGTGCTTTCTGAAATGCGGAAAGATCCTACAAAGAATACTGCCCTTAATACCCATCTGGCAGGCGCTATTAGTCAAATGCAATCCGCTCTTCCCGCAGATTTGCATTCAGTTACCGGTGCTGCAGAAACAGCTACTTATTCAGCTGAGCAGGTACAGACCCGTAATGGACAACGCAGAGAACAAGAACGTTTGCATCGAATGTATTTGGCTCAGACAGGAGATCTTCATGCGGATGCTGCTGCTAATACCCCAGAAGCAGCTACCCTTCGGGCTGATATTTTCGCTCGATCGAGTGCTGACACATTAAAACAAGTAAGGAATCCAGGATTTATCAATCAGTATGCTGCAGAAATTATTGAGAATATGCCTACAGGAAAGATTATTAATGCAGTAGTGACATTACGTGAGGAGCGAGGTGCACAACGAGCTGTTGAAGGCATTTCTAGTTGGATTGATAACCAAGGTGTTGCAGCCGGAGCGAGTTTGAAAGCGCAACAAACTCGTCAAGCATTAGTGAATGATCATCGTACAAGAGACTTGGTATAAGAGGTTCACTTTGTTGGTGTATTTAGGAGTAGATCAAAAAATACAATAATGTCAGATTTCTTTCTTAAATTAAAAAATATTCCAGAGCCTGTACGAGCTTTCTTCATGGCAGATGATCCGAGGATTATCTCAGAAGAAGCTGCGTTGCTTTTCGGTATACCTCTTAAAGATATTCCTGCAATCACTGGTCCGTTGGGAGATGTATTTGTGAAAAATACTCCGCTCTCTATGTATCCTGATATGATTATCAAAACTTCAGGTATAGATTCAGGAAAAGCTTACGGTATCGCCTTTTGGGTGAATGAAAAAATATTTAAGCAGTTTCCTGAATATTTTACAGATGCAGAAGCATTGTCGAAGGATTGGGAATCAAAAAAATCTCAACCGTTAATGAGTGAGGTGGACGCTAAGAATAAATTGCACGATATTGAACCTTGGATTTTAGAGGAGCAAAAAGCGCAAGCTAAGGAAGTACAAGAAGTAAGATCAGCAGAAAAACCGAAAGTTGGTGTGAAGAAAGAAGTGCTTCCTCTTTTACAAGCTCTTTCGAAATATCAACAATTGGGAAATCAAATGATTTCGAGTGAGCGGATTAAAATTAAATCTCAACCAGAACCGGTACGTGGATCACTGTTTAATTGGATTAAGTATTATCGTGATGAACTGGGGGTTGGTTTTCATGATAGCGTGCAACGTGGAAACTTTCTCTTTCGTTCAGAGAATGGACGAAAACTTTCGGAAGATGAACGGGAGCGCGTGAATATAATTCTTCGTTCTGTCGAGGAAGAGTATCCAGTGCAGATCGATACCACAGCCCAAGAAATTATTTTTCCTGAGAGAGAGCAGAGAAGTCGGAATGCTTTTTCTTCACAAGAAATTCCTCGTCAAACTATTCCTCAGGGAGCAAGTATCATGCGTGGTCCAGCCTTTGCGACTCCTGGAGCGCAATCTCCATCTGCAGGAAATCGTTATGAAAGTGGGGCTTTGCATGTGAATCATGATCAACCAGTGCTTCCTCCAAAGAAAGTTCAAGTGGCAAAGAAGTCTATGGGCATCGGAGGACTCAGTTTTTCTTTTAATCATGTTTTGCCTGCAGAAAAGGAGAAGATGATGAGTCAGAAGCAAGAAGTTTCAGGAAATCCAAATCCTCAAGTTTCCTCCTCCCTTGTATTTACTGATTTAGCTCCAGAGCCTCCAAAGCCACGAGCAATTCCCCCAAGACCATTACAGTCAAACCCTTTTCATATTCGTCCGGTCAGTTTGGCTCAAGATGATCAAAAGGACCGCTAGCCAAGAAAGATATGATGTTCAATGTTCCACAATTTATTGACGTAGAAGACAAGGTTGCCGGACCCCTTACCTGGAAGCAGTTGCTTTGGATGATTGGTATGGGAATAACAATCTTGGTTCTCTTTAACACACTGGCCGGTGCGTTCTTTTTTGTCGTAGCTATACCGACAGCCCTTCTGTTTATTGCGCTGGCTTTTTATCGACCAAACGGAATTCCGCTTCCTCGATTCATCTTCTTTGGTATTTTATTTCTTTTTCGTCCAAAAATTTCTGTGTGGGAGAGGCCAATTCCGCGGATGATGCCTCAGCGTGCAGAACAGGATACAGTAAAAGAGAAGGTGACACCAGGAGCTACGTCTCAGAAAGGGATGTCCAACGAGAGGCTGAAGGAATTAGCGCGCATTCTTGATAGTCGGAGATCTTAATTGGGTTCCGTTTTCTGATGAAGCGTGACCGAGCTTCGGTTTTGGAGCTTTCAAGTGGTATTATAGAGAAGGAAGAAAAAAGATTGTTTGTTGATTGTTATTGTTATGGAGTTACTTCGACCAAAAAATAAAGCACAGAATACACTGAGTACTCAGAAGTACGTTGATGTAGAGGAAATTCGCGATGGAACGATTATTATGAAAAGCGGAGCACTTCGTTCTGTTCTTTTGGTTTCTTCACTCAATTTTGATCTGAAATCAAGTGAAGAACAGGATGCTCTGATTGCTCAGTATCAGGGATTTCTGAATTCATTAGATTTTCCTGTTCAGGTAGTGATCAGTTCTCGACGTTTTAATATTGAGCCGTATCTGGAGATTTTGGAGGAAAAAGAAACGGAACAAGAGAATGAACTCCTGCGTTTCCAAATTGCAGAATACAAAGCGTTTATCAAGAATCTGACAAGCGTTTCGAATATTATGGCTAAGTTTTTTTATGTGGTCGTTCCGTTTTCCCCTTCTGAAGATGAAAAAGGTGGATTTATGGGGAAAATGTCTGGTATTTTTAGCCCAAAATCAACAGTGAATTCTCATGGCGAGCTTTTTGATACTTATAGGAGTCAACTTTTGCAACGTGTGGAGCATGTCACCGCCGCTCTTTCTGGTACAGGTGTGCATGTTACCCCGCTCAACACTGAGGAGATCATCGAACTTCTCTATAATAGTTATAACCCATCTTTGTTTACGACGACTATTATCAAAGATATTTCTGCTGTCGAGTTAACTTCTGTAACCGAATAGTGATGACTGGCGATATTACCATCAAAGAAGAAAATACAGCAGAGAAGCAGTCTTTCTTTAAGAGGAAGGGCTCTCGTTCTCGTGGCTCAAATGAAACGGAAATGCTTTATCAGCAGGGACTCGCAACAGTGAAAGATCTGATTGCTCCTCCGGCTATTCGGATGGCTCCAAACTCCATGCAGATAGGAGATATTCTTTCTCGGACGTATTTTGTGATTGCCTATCCTCGGTATCTGAGTACCAACTGGTTTTCACCGATCATCAATATTGATTTTCCAATGGATATCGCTCTCTTTATCCATCCTATTGATACCGCAGAAATTTTAAAGAACCTAAGAAAGTCTGCAACACAGGTACAGTCACAAATTAATATTGAAGCTGAAGATGGTAAAGTACGAAATCCTGTTCTTGAAACAGCTATTGAGGATATTGAAATGCTTCGCGATAAGCTACAGCAGGGGACAGAAAAGTTTTTCCGTTTTGGACTGTATATCACCCTCTATGGCGAAGATGAAAAGGATCTTAATGACAGGAGTCAATCAATAGAGGCTCTTCTTGAGGCTCAGCTCGTGTATGTGAAACCAGCGGTTCTGCGCATGGATCAGGGATTTGCTGCTACAAGACCACTCGCCAATGACCTTTTGGATGTTGCGAATAACTTAAATACCGAACCGCTTTCCACGACCTTCCCATTTGTTTCTTCAGATCTTTCTTCAAACGAGGGGATCTTGTATGGTATTAATCGGCACAATAACAGCCTTGTGCTTTTTGATCGGTTCAAGCTTGAAAATGCCAATATGGTTGTTTTCGCAAAGTCTGGTGCCGGTAAAAGTTATACGGTAAAGCTGGAAGTCTTACGCTCCATGATGTTTGGATCGAGTGTGATTATTTTGGATCCAGAAAATGAGTATAAGCATCTTTGTGAAGCCGTAGGAGGGAGCTTTTTGAAAATATCTTTGAACTCTGATGTTCATTTGAATCCTTTTGATCTTCCAAAACAGATTGAAGATGAGGATCGGCAGGGTATTTTCCGTAATACGGTGGCGAATCTTACTGGACTGCTTCATATCATGCTTGGTACGGTTACTCCAGAAGAGGATTCGATTCTGGATCGAGCTATTCGAGAGACGTATGCTATTCGTGATATTACCGAGGATAGCGATTATTCTATCTTGACGTCTGAGATGTTCCCAACGATGTCCGATCTGTACTCTGTATTGCAGAATATGGAAGGGGGAGAATCGCTTTCTATGCGTTTGGAGCGATATACAGAGGGTATTTTTGGTGGATTTCTCAATAAACATACGAATATTGAGACTGATAACCAGTTGGTGGTATTTAATATTCGTGATCTTGAAGAAGAACTTCGGCCAATTGCTATGTATATTGTGCTTCAGTTTATTTGGAATGAAATTCGTTCAAAATTGAAGAAGAGAATTATTGTTGTAGATGAGGCTTGGGTTATGATGCAGCATGAAGATGCAGCCTCTTTCCTTTTGGGTATTGCCAAGCGTTGTCGTAAATACTATACGGGACTGACAACGATTACACAGGATATTGGTGATTTTATGTCTTCGCGTCATGGGAAACCAATCATCAGTAACTCTTCACTTCAGCTCTTACTTCGTCAATCACCATCGTCTATTGATACGGTGGCAGAGACATTTTACCTCACGGATCATGAAAAGTTTTTGTTGTTGGAAAGTAATGTAGGAGAGGGAATCTTTTTCGCTGGTACCAAGCATGCAGCAATAAAGGTTATTGCTTCGTATAGTGAAGATCAGATTATTACGTCTGATCCGCGACAACTCCTAGAAATTGAAGCTGCGAAAAAAGATTTTGATTCCGGACAATAAGTCTAAAGATGAGGGGAATATGGCATTTGACGCATTTGATGAAGGAGAAGGAGAGGACGAGACAAGCGCCCGAGAAGCCCGCCGGGTAAAACGGATGGCTAATCGTGAAGCGCTTCATATGGCGTTCATTGAAAAAGAAGTTGAGCTCGATACTGTGCAAGAAAATCGAGCAACGTTTCATCAGTATTCGCCAATGTTCATGCTTTCTGGACTCAAAGATGTCTTGGACTGGACAGGCATCGGTTCTTTACCTGGGATCGGCTGGGTGGTGACTATTTGTTTTTCTGTGGGTATCTTTTTGATGTTACAGCTCAGTCGAACGAATAAGCATTTAGGGGATAGTCGGTTTATTCTTCGGAGGGTTGTTATATTGTTGATTGGGACTTTAGTAGAAGCCTTTGTCGTTGGGGTAAACTTTTTGCCATTTGAAACCATTACAGTGTTGCTTATCTTTTTGATGGACAGATTTATGAGTGATAAGCAAATTGAAAGAGTAACTGAGATTCTTCAGATGTTGCATCGAGAACGAAAAGTAAGAACATAGAAGAGAAGAATAAAATATATGAGAGAGATTCTTGCAAAAAATAAAGAACAGGTTGTAACCGGAGTTTTAATATTTTTTTCTCTTGGTTTTTTGGCTTTTTTTCAAGAAAGTCCACGTCTCTCCCCGGCATTTCAGAGTTTTGTAGTCGCGGTCATTTTCTTCTTGGTAATACCCGCACTCTATTGTAAAATAATACTAAAGAGATCTTTACAAGAATTGGGTTTCCGGCGCGGAGATATGGTGACAGGCGTTGTTTCTGCTTTTTTGTCTGCAGGTATAGCACTGGCCCTTGTGATTGCTTTGGCGCAGGTATTCCCAGCTTTTCGTGTAGGACACACGCTTCCTTTCTTGGTGGAAAGGAGCTTTCTCTGGTTTGTTCTGTACGAGATCTTTTTAGTCCCAATAGTAGTTCTTTTGTATGAAGTATTTTTTCGAGGATTTGTCCAGACTTTGTGGCTTCGGCATCTAGGATGGAGAGCTATTTTGGTTCAGTGGGGGTTGTTTCTGATACTTTTTCTGATAAGTAAGGACTTTTCTTGGTCGAATGCTCCATTTTTACTTTTTGCCCCCATTGCTGGTTTCGTTGCGTATCGCTCCCATTCGATTTGGTATTCTTTGTTAGCCAGTTCACTTTTTTTCCTTCTCGTAGATATTTTCTTTTTGATTTTTCGTTAGACTGTTTATGAAAATATTTTCTCAAATACAAAGAATTTCTTTTCAAATCCTCGTTGTCATTACGATACTTTCTTCAAGTCTTTTGCCTGGAGCAGCTTTGGCTCTTTCGATTCCAAGTCCTTCTAAGGTAGCTTCGGATATAGAGAAGCGCTATCACTTAAATACGCAAAATATTCAGAGTCAGGGTGAGTTGTTTAATGTTGCTCAGAATAAGCAACCTGCTCCTGAAGTATCGATTTCTTTTAGTCCATCAGATCCAAGACCAGGAGAAAAGCTCACGGCGAAAGCATTTCCGATTTTTTTTACAAACCGTGAAGAAGACCTCTACTATGGCTGGTACCTGAAGCGTGCAGGCTGTGATTTAACGAACAGTCCATCCGCTGCTAAAAAGGCGTTGTGTGATAGGGATAAAGATGGAAACATTACTGTTGAGGATTGGAAAACAGAAGCCTCTGCACTGATTGCGCAAAATGGCTTTGATAATTCTGCGACAAGTTATGCGTCGGACTCTGATAGTGATGGGTACAAAGCTCGTTTTGGAGGTGATAGTAAACAAGATACGCCGGATTATTGCTATATTCATGACAATGCAAGCGGTCAGAACTACGAGCTTGTGAATAGGGCGAGTGATACTTCCTTTACGTGTCCAGCTGGAACCACTCCAGCCTGTGTTGTAGAAGAGCTCGAAGACGATGTTGTCACAGGAGTACAAACTGCATCTGGTGTTTGTACAGTCTCGGGTATACCGGTTTGTTCTTCAAGTACGCCATCTTGTAGTACGGGAACACCAAAGTGTGTTGCGGATTTTTATGCGCCTACTTGTAGCGAAGCGAGTCTCTCGAGTTGCTCAACCATATCAAGTGGAAGCGCAAGCCCATCTTGTAAACACTTATTCCCTGATGCTCCTGGACAGACCAGTGGGGATGGTGTTTTTGGAGCAAACGAAGAGAACTTTTGGTCAACTGATCCAAATGATCCCGATACTTCAGACAACGGAAATAAAGACGAAGCCAATGTCGTTGGTTTGGGACGGTCTTCTTTTACCTGGAACTACACAACAGGAGATCAGGTAGGAGTGGCTGTTGAGGGTACGTCAATGATTGCTACAAAACACGACAATTCCTCAACGATGATCATGTGGGCATTTCCAAGACAGAACTGTCCTGTAAGTCTTGCGAGTGGTACAGGAGCGTATACTGAAACGGTCAAAGGATACGTAGTGACTATTCCTACGGCTGATATGGATTTGAATGACTGTATCGAAGGGAATCTTGTAGATCCCTCTTTTGGAGGACAAGCAAAAAATTTAGAGGTAGCTGTTACGGCAACACCGAATGAGGCTATAAATGACGAAACATCGGATAAGGGAGGTGATTTGGTAGTAGCTCAAGCCAGTGTGAGTAATGGTGGAACAGATCTCACAAATACGCTTTTTGATTGGAAGGTTGAGATGAGTGATAATATTCAGTTTAGCTCTTCTATTGGGGCTATAGGGGATGTAACTGCAGATTTGCAGGGACTGGATCTGTTGGGAAGTACGAAAGGGAATGCTCTAGATAGTATTCGAGTAAAGATGGATATCCCTCGTTCTACAAGTCTTTCTGGACGACCTTTGTCGGCGTACCTCAACAATGGTATAGGGTATATGCGACTTTCCTCTAAGGTGAGTGAAAATTTTTCAGGAACTATTACGCGCAAGGGAAAGAGCGACGTTATCATCAAGTTTGTTTCGACGGGAAGAAAGATTATAGCCTACAAGCCAGACCCGATTTTGGCAGGAAGCGCTATGCATGTCACGCTTTCCAATGGATCAAGTGTTATTTGTAATGTGGATCCGCTGGATCGGAATACTTGTCGCGTCATAAAAAATGAAATTATTGGTCTTGGTGTTGATGATACAGGACTTGCAAATTTTAACTGGACGATTAATGGAGCTCCACTGAAATGTTCTTTGAAAGGAGTATCTCCTGATTGTTCTGATACTGAGCAAGGGCCAATAAACTTTTTTCCAGTTACCGGAAATGTAGGAGACAGCTATACGGTGACACTTAATGCAACTGACGTGGCCACCGGAAATATGGTGACGCTTTCTCGAACGTTCAATGTTATTGAACCAGAGGTGACTATTGTTTCACCTGATCAAAATATGGTTTGGCCAAAGTTCTTGGGACAGTATAAAGATATCACCGGTACGGCTGCGAGTTGCCCAAGTGGACTCTGTAATGATTATAGTGAAAATATCTTTCAGACATTTTCTGGAAATATAGCGACGCTTCAGGCAAATTTTATTCCGAGTTTCCTTGGTACGAATTCGCAGCGATTTTGGAATGTTGATGGTGTTATAACGAATGAGACAGCCCCGATGCAGGTCTCTTTCCAGGCAAATAAATTGGAAGATGAAATTTACAATGTTTCTCTTGGGGTAAGTGTTGTTCAGTCAGATCAGATGAGGCGAGCGCTCTTTGATATTTGGAACGTTTCTCCTCTTGATTCACCAGAGATAAGCTTTTCTCGTTTGATTCAGGTTGAAGTAGAGTCAGGAACGATTGCTACTGGACCGTTTGCTGGACCAAAGAAGTATTTAGCAGCTCTAGTGTCTTATATTCCGCAATCTATCTTGTTCGCCTTTCGTATTTTCCTAAGTGGTGCTCTTGTCCTCTTTGCTACGGGTTTTCTCTTTGCGCTTATGCCAGAGCAAGTGCCAGCACGCGCTTCTCCTGGACGAAGACCTGAGTAAGAAATAAGAAAACAGAGCCGTGTGGCTCTGTTTTCTTATTCTGTTGTGGGCAGGGAGGGACTCGAACCCTCACTTCACAAGGAAACTAGTTCCTAAGACTAGCGTGTATACCATTCCACCACCTGCCCGTATATTTTTATCGCAACTTTCTTTAGGCTATCCGCGCGGTCTCACCGAGTACCGAGAGGATATGTGTTACTTCTTCTTTGAGGGGTCCATCATTTTCATATTCACCGTGATGTCGTGTGGTTTCTCCGTAGGTATGTTTCTTTTGATCGAGATGAAGAGAGAGTGTGAGCTCCATTCCTTTGATGGAGGTATAGCAATGAAAACGAGGGTATCCACTTTGAGAGAGAGAACGAACGAAGCTCATCTCTTCACCTTCTTGTCTTTGAAAACTATACCCGAGACGACGAAGTAAGGAAAGGGGGTTTTCGGTGAGAGGGCGAATCAGAATTTTCATAGATTTCGATCAATAGGGCTTTTCCTTTGTGGTCTATTCGACCCAGTGGCGCTTCTTTATTTCTTTATCGAGAGCTCCTTTTTTTTGCTCTATCTTTCCCTTAGCGAGTAACCGAAGGTCATCAAGATTTTTTTCTTTGAGTTCTACCGCTCGAGAGAGGAGATTATCATAGGTATTCTCGCCCGGGTTTTCAATGACATACGCTAAGAGAACGTCGAGGAGCGCTCCTATTTTTGGACCAGCAGGAATGCCTGCCTTTTCAATAAGGTCTGTACCTTTGAGAGCGAGCATTTTTACCGAGAGGGGATCTTGTGACACTTTCTCGATCATGTATTCCAAATGCCGAAGTTTGTAGGGTTTCGCCTTGGGAACACCGGAGCCTAGTCTATCACCGATCCGTACCGCCATCAAGTCATCCATGTTTTCGAGTCCAACGCGCTTTACCAGGCGTCGTACAGAAGCTTCTGTGACTTCATCGACATTGTAGTAGAAGAGATGATTATCAACTAAGAGGGTAGCTTTGTCGACAATCTTTTTGGAGAAACGAAGACGAGTCAGTATTTTTTCTGTCATGCGAGCACCGACGTGATCATGATTGTAGAATGTAGACCGGTATCCCTCGCCACGCTTTGTTCGGGGCTTACCAACATCATGGAGGAGTGCTGCCAAGCGCACAGAGAGCTTCTTTGAAGGACATGTAGCGAGAGCTCGGAGGTTATGTTCCCAGACCGTATAGATGTGATGGAGATTTTGACCGACTCCAATACCTTCTTCAAGTTCCGGAATAATGGAAACGAGAAGTCCTGCTTTTTGGAGAAGTTCAATACCGAGAGCGGGATTTTTTGAGAGGATAATTTTTGAAAGTTCATCGCGAATACGCTCGAAAGATATAGCCGAGAGATTTTTCGAAAGAGTTTGAATGGCTTTGAACGTGGTTTCATCGATTTCCCACTCTTTTCGTGGAAGATGGAGTCCTTTTTCTGGTTCTTTGAGTTCTGTATAAAGACGAATGGCTCGCATAAGCCGAAGAGCATCTTCTTCAAAGCGAACAAGAGGATCACCAACGGTTCGGAGAAGTTTTTGCTTGAGGTCATTTTCTCCGGAAAATGGATCTACCAGTTCCCAGTCGCTCGTTTGATTTCTTTTTCCAAAAGCGAGTGCGTTTATAGTAAAGTCTCGTCGAGAAAGATCTGCTTCGAGAGAAGTTGAAAAGTGGACAGTGTTCGGGCGGCGTTTATCTTCGTATCCGGACTCTGTGCGATAGGTCGTGACTTCGATAATGTCGTATTCATGATCTGTATCAGTAGTAGCAAGAAAACGAGGTACTTTTACGCCAACAGTACCAAAATCATTTTCATAGAAACTGTCTGGAAATATCTCAAGAATTTGTTCAGGGAGAGCGTTGGTAGTAATATCCCAATCTTTTGGTGAACAATGAAGGAGAAGATCGCGCACTGAACCACCAACCACAAACGCCTCAAATGAACTCTTCCAGAGAGCTT
>ERZ1292632.560-Hain-H43-01um-R2-560-length-41001-cov-7_pt1 | contig 41001 bp, 49 predicted proteins | sample MGYA00564407_ERZ1292632 | MGnify/ENA primary metagenome ERZ1292632 (study PRJEB36523, sample SAMEA6512637) | groundwater metagenome | collected 2019-01-08 | study: AquaDiva: Metagenomics assemblies of 32 groundwater samples | reverse complement strand
ATGGAGAGAGGGAAAACAGAAAAATATGACTGGCGGATGGGTAGGCGCTCAGATATGTTACCAGAAGACTAAAAGAATTAGTTCTACCCGCTAATAAATAAGAGGAAAAAAGGTAATGACAAAATATACCTTCGAAGAACTTAAAGAACAAATTAACTTCTACAAGCAACACCAAGGACGCTATAGGAATTATATTATCGCTTCAATCCTCAGACAAACGGCGGAAACACTTGGCGTGGATATAGCTAATCAACTTATAGAGGTGTGCAATTTAGAGGATTATGGTTGGCATAAGGAAGTTTGAGAGGTTAAGGATGTTCTGGCACAGTAGGGGGTTCCCCACTCTCCTACCTAGAATGAATTGTCAAGAGGAGATAGGCAGATGAGAATTCTAGGCTTCAGTAAGAAGTGGGCAAAGCTTCACCTTGAGTTGCCAGTCGAGCAACGGCCCCCTTTCACGATCTTTCGATTTCCCCGAAAGGATGCTCCCAAAGGCCGTGACTGGCACCTGCAGGAACAAGTTCAGATAGTCTACCACCCGCGGAGTAAAGAACGCGTAGTGCTGGGGATTGCAGAATTCACAGAGCAGAAGGAATCGGGATTTACACCTGAATCTATTCCGCCCTCAGATCAAGAGGCTGTTGCTGATGGTTTCCGTAGCTCGATTGATATGACCAACTGGATGTATTCACAATATAAAAGTCGTATCTATTGGCAACTTATGTACAAGTGGACTCTCAAATGGATAGCGGCAGACCCTTTATAAAGCTATTAAACGCAGTTGACAATCACTATTAAAGTAAAGGAGGTAGACAGTGCAGAAAATAATTATTAACCACATATCAGTAAAGACCGGGACTGGGGATAAGGGACCTTGGACAATCACCACGCTCACTGATGAAAAGGGGGCGAGATATAGTTCCTTCGATACCGCTCTTTCCCATCTTACCAAAGGGACAGTGCTTGAAATTGAGCCCGAGGTCAAGGGGCAGTTCATCAACATCAAGGAATACAAGATTCTTCAGGAGGGGACAGTTCCCCCCGGGATAGCTCCCACGACGCCATCCAATGGTGATGAAAGACAAGCCAGCATCGAAACGCAGACGGCGGTAAAACTAATCTTCGAGGCATACCTTAAAGTGGCAGAGTTGGCAGTTAAAGGCGGGACCATTGAACCTCGCCTTGTCAACCTTTTCAGCCGGGTCCTTGATTGGTGTGATGCAAGAATACCAGTGGGAAAGCCCCTAGCCATAAAATCATATGCAAAACCTGAGAGTCCGCCAGAATCACAACCTGACACGTCTGAGGGGCATTTCAATAATGCCGGTGAGTTCTGGAAAGCGGCTACCAAAAGATGGGATAAGGCCCAGTCAGATCTGGTGGTGATTCTTGAATTGAACAGCGCCAAGGATGTTAAAGATTTTGATTGGGCATGGCTAGAACTAGAAAAGAAATGCGGAAAATAAGGATATACGATATAGCCCCTAGAAATTGATTGCAGAGAGAGGGGAAATAAATCCCTAAAAAAGTATTGACAAACTGTAAGAACCAGTGTAATATATATTTATGCTTGACTTAACTATCAGCACTCACGATTTAGTTACTCTGAGTGAAGCGGCAAAAATGCTAGGTGTGAGCCGCCCTACCGTTTACAATTTCATTGCCAAATATCAATTACACCCTATTGTTATCGGGCGGAATCGTTATCTCTTACGCTCTGAGGTTGAAAGGCTAAAAGAGGATGGCTAGAGGACGGATGCTCTCCAAAGGCATTAGCCTTGATGAAAAAGTAAACGCCTTATCAGATGATACCGCACGGCTTTTGTTCACCTGGCTAATTCCACACCTTGATGTAGAAGGAAGAATGTATGGAGATGCCCGTCTTTTTCTCAGTATTGTTGCGCCGCGCCGCAATATTTCATTAAAAAAAGTTGAAAAATACCTCATGGAGTTTGAAAACTTTGGGTTAATTTTACGTTATTGCATCAATGGAAACATTTATTTATGCGCACCGAACTTTGAAAAACACCAAACAGGATTGCGAAAAGAGAAAGAGGCTCCCTCTCAAATACCTCCAATTTCTACTGACTTACTTCGGACTAAATCCGTCATTACTCCGTCCTTAGTCCCCCCTAAGAGAAGTTTAAGTTTAAGAGAAAAGAAGTTTAAGAGAAAGGAAGTAGAAGCAACAACGACCTTTGATACTTATAAAGAAAAATTAAGGTTAAAATACCCTAGTTTAAATGTTGATGATGAATGGGAGCTTTGCCAAATATGGTATCGTGATAACAAAAAGGTGATAAAAAGTCCTTCATTAGCACTCGCAAACTGGATGCTCAAGGCAAGCCAGATTGCAGAAGAACACAAAGGAGGGCAATATGGAAAGAATAAGGGACATTCTCCCCCGCGTGCTACTCCAACTTATACCGAGCCTGAAGACCTATGACCATCCTGAAGATGACCCCGATTATCGAGAACCCTCCTTAGAAGAGGGACGCCGGGCTTATCTTCTGGATGCCGGTGTCACGGACTTGGATAATACCTTTGACAAGATGAGAGTCCCGCCTGGATTTTCCGACACATTGGCGGCATTCAAGGCTTTGGCTGAGGGCAAAGGTAAACCTATTCTCATGGTTTATGGCCCGGCTGGCAATGGTAAATCGAAATGCTGCGAGGCGCTGGTCATCGCCCTTTATAGTCGGGGAATCAGGGCAAGGCGTGAGAAATGGTCGGACATTATTCGTTTCACACTGAAGGCAACATTCAACAGAAAGCATCCCGAAGAAGGGCCATCTTATGAGCAGGCTTTCAGGGTATTACGGGAGAAGAAATATCTTATCATAGATGATATTGGCATGGGCTCGACTGGGGGGAACTGGGAATGGGGCGAACTTGAGGACATAGTTGACTACCGGCTGGAACACAAATTATTTACAGTGTTGACTACGAATCTTGACATTAAGGATATGCCGCCTCGAATAATATCCAGGCTGAGGGACAAATCCAGATGCACCCTTATCCACAACAAGAGTGCGGATCAAAGGCCATTGGGGGGAAAATGAACGAACTTAAATTGGCCATTCTCAATCAACTAAGCAAAGGCAGAAACAAAGCTATTAAAGGAAACCTGATAGCCAAGAGATTAGGCTTACGAAATGACCGGGGTATTAGGCTAGCCATAAGGGAACTGATAAGGGATGGTATCCCAGTCGCTTCATCAGTCAAGCCTCCATTGGGATTCTTCATTGCCGAAACCAAGGAAGAGGCTGAAGAATATAAGGCGGTATTAAAAGGGAGATTAGTCGAGGACGCCTATAGACGCAGGGACTTCAAGAGGGCGGCAAGGAAATTGATTAGACCTGAGCAGTTGGTGTTGATAAGGGCATAGAAAGCAAGATGAATCCACAAATCAGGCTAATCCTGAGATTACTTAACGTGCTTTTGTAAAGCGAAAGGAGGATTAGGATGTTTAGAATTAAAGTAGGCACATACAAGGGCAACGAGATTTTCTATAACGCGGGGGAAAAAAGGTTTACGTCTGATGTTTTTGACATAGAGATCACAGCTCCTACTCAGGAAGAACTGGAAAAAAAGATTGATGCAGCATTGAAAGCTAGTGGCCTCTTCCCCGTGAAGGTTATTCGTGTGGAAAGTCGTGTAATACAGTATGGGCGCATTACCACCTATGACCCAGAGACGAAAAGGTTCTGGTTTGTGAGGGACGACGGACAAAGAGAAATGCCATGGAATGCTAATTATTATTTTCTTGATACCGTGGGCAATCGAGTCATTGCCGGGGAGATTCAAAGTTTAGCACAAGAGATAGACAGAATTTCTAAACAGATTGACGACCGTAAGCAGAGCTTGGAAAAGCCAGTCGATGAGTATTACAAAGAGGCTCAAGCGAAATTAACAGCGTAATCAATTTACAAAAAGTGGGAAGGTAAAGTAGGAGGTGGGAAAACAATGACACTCTCAAAAGAAGAAGCACGCAAAATAGGCACAGAATCTGCTGCTAAGGTTAAGGATAAAATAGACTTTCTGAACTGTAGATGTGGTTTGCCAAAGGGCGTTAGGGTGCCGAAGCCCGATTCAATGATTGTGCCGTGTGAAGACGTTGACGCTTACACTAAAAACAGTGCCATGAAACGGACTCTTTACCATGGCTCGGCTGCTATTGACCGTATAGTAACTGAAGGTTTCACTCTCGATGTTCCGAGAGCGCATGACCCTGGAGATTTTGGGTGGGGCATCTATCTATCTGATAGCATTCGCAGGGCTTATAGTGCTGGTGGTATTGATGTTAGGCCAGGGCAGGAAAGAGTCGTTGCTGTTGCGGTTGACATCCGTAACCCCTTAGTGCTGAAATGCCCGTATACTGTTTGCGAAAAGCCAGAGACGACGGGTGACAAGCTCATTTGGAATCTTAGGCAGCAGTATGGGGATACGGTTCATGGCTTGAGTGACGAGGAGGCTCAGAACTTATACAAAGAGGGTAAAAGTCGAGACGAAATAGGCGAAATAGCAGCACTCAATAGGGAAAAGGCTGCCAAGAAGTGGGCTGAGGAAATCCAGAAGGCGGGATATGATAGCGTAATATGGGAACGAGGGGAGGAGTGGAAAGGCGGGCCGGTAGAACACGAGGTTGTAATTTTCGACCCGTCAAAAGTGAAGATTATCGGGAGTCGGTGTCATAAATCAGGTCATGATAAGTCGAAAGGTAATGAAAGGGCTAATAGTTAGAGTTCTAATCTTCCTTGAAATTTTGCCTCTCAAACTGTTCCCGAAATTCTACTGTGCAGTTCTGGCAAAGTTGAGGCTGATATGAAACTATCCTACCTAGATAAGCTCTATTCTGAATTCATCCGGAAGAGGGCCATCAAAAGAGTTCAGGGATGTGAACGTTGCTTCAATGGGAAATCGTCTTGGAAGGATTTACAGACATCGCATTTCTATGGCAGGTCCCGGCGCTCGGTGAGATTTGATGAAACGAATGCCACTGGACTCTGTGGAGCCTGCCACATGTTTCTTTCCAGTCATCCCCAGGAGCATTATGAGTGGTTCAGAAATTATATTGGAGAAGCTGAGTTTATGTTTCTTGAGGGGCGGATGCGCCAGATAGGGAAGGTGGATGAGAAACTTTTGGCTATCTATTATCAAGAAAAGATTCGAGAGTTGGATGATGGAACCTGATATAAAATTCGGCGAGAAGGCTTGACTTCCAAGTAATAAGTGGGAATCGTCTTTAAGGCAGATAGAGTATGAAATGGAATGGATTAGAGTTACCTGATAACCCTTATTTTCACGATAGCCATCTAGTAATCTACAATAAAGACAGCCGTTCAATGGCTGAGTTACCTGATGGTTCAATTCAGTGTGTAGTGACCAGTCCACCGTATTGGGGTTTGCGTAAGTATTCTGGCGAGCAGGAATTAGTTTGGGGAGGGGAAAAGGATTGTCAACATCAATGGGGGAATCTAATACCTAATCCAATGGCCAAAAGCGGCAAGCATAGTCCTAAAAGCATTGTGGCTGAGGGCACAAAACTTGCCGAACATGAAATTCGGATAAACTCTAACCAGGGTGCTTTTTGTGCAATGTGTGGTGCCTGGAAAGGCTCTTATGGCTTAGAGCCAACGCCTGAAATGTATATTGAGCATACTATTCTGTTTCTCAGAGAGATTAGAAGGGTATTGAGGAAAGATGGGGTTGTGTTCTGGAATATCGGGGATAGTTACTGGGGAGGTAAGGGACAAAGCGGACAAGGTTCACCTGAATATCAAGAAGCTCGTCAAGATGTATCCTTAAATAAGCCTTATCACCAAATAGCAGGTCGGAAACAAACACGTCCTTCGGATGGACAACATATGATTATAAAGCCCAAAGACCTCTGCCTTATCCCCTTCCGTGTAGCTATCGCCGCTCAACAAGATAACTGGTGGGTTCGTTCTGTGATTATCTGGTCAAAGCCCAATCCTATGCCTGAGAGTGTTATTGATAGACCAACTGAAAGCCATGAGTATATCTTGATGCTGACTAAGAGTGCTAAGTATTACTGGGATGCTGAGGCAGTGAGAGAGCCGTATACCGAGCCACTTAATCGTTGGGGCGGTCCCGAACTTAGGGATAGTAGCCATAAGTATATTGAATTGGGCGGACACGATGGGGAACAGCATTACGGAGCTACGAGTATGTTCAGAAAGGGTAGACCAGTTAGACCGATAGAAACGGGTAGAAATATCAGAAGCGTTTGGGAATTTCCTACCCAACCTTATCCTGAAGCCCACTTTGCTACCTTCCCTGAAAAGCTACCTGAAATATGTATTAAGGCAGCCACGCCAGAAGTAGGCTGCTGTAGTAAGTGCGGGGCACCGTGGGTAAGGGTGATAGAAGTGATGGGCAAACAAGTTACTGAAGCAATGAAAGTAGCTGGTTGTAACCGAAATGGCGAATATCAAGGGCAAGACTTGAGTGATTATGCAGAAGGCAAGGCACAATCTCCATCAGACAGCAAGAGACGGATACTGGAAAGCATGAGCCAAGTCAAACAATCAACTTGGCAACCTACCTGTAACTGCCAAGCTGATGTAGCCCCCGCTCTAATTCTTGACCCCTTTGCTGGCAGTGGAACGACTCTGTGGGTAGCTAAGAAACTAGGTAGACAAGCTATAGGTTATGAACTTAGTATGGACTATTGTAAATTAGCCCTTGAGAGAAATAGGCAAGCTGCTTTTAGAATAAAAGATGTAGCCAGTCAGTAATGAGGTTGGAAGTATGACAAAGAAAGACATCTTGACAACCGCAAGTTGCCAGCCACCTGACTAGCTACGGCAAGGCTAAACCCCGCCTATCGGGATGCTGGATGTCCCTTCTATGAAGAGGTATCCAGCAGAAAGGTAGGCAAGGCAAAGGGTGAGGATCAAGTGAGTAGGATGGTGGATAACCTTACAGAACGTAGAGCAGAATTTGTTTACAATGCAGCTAGGCTTGCGGCTATGGCATCTAAAGCCCCAATAGTCCCTGCAATTTGGAATGAAAGGGAAGAGGATTTCAAAAGGCAATTTCTAGCCGTTATTGAACGCCAATGTGGAGAAAAGAGGTCAAAATCACCAGAGGAGTTACATGGTAGTTGGGTACAATCATATCTGACAATGGGATGGATTTATGGGGAAGTCTACGATAGAGAGAAACATACCCATCCTGATTTAGTCCCTTATGCACTACTTGGACAACTAGAACGTGACAAGGATGCTGTATTCATAGCCTTATGCGAGATTGCCCGACAATTCATTTATGACACCAGCCTTAAATAAAGGAGGAGAAAGATGATTGAAGTTATATTGCCAAATCCTTTTTACACTGACTCCGCTCATAAAGCATATGAGCAGGCTCTATCGGAAGTAGTGAATTGGCTCATAGAACACAATAGGCGGTATGAGGTTAAAGAGTTTGCTTTAGCATTTCCCTTTCTCCTGGATGAGGATGCTTATTGGGCATTGCGACGCCGTGTTAACTTAAAAGTAGGATAAAATGAAATTTATAATAGCCTGTGAGGTTACAGGAGTGGTTACAGAAGCCCTAATAAAACTTGGGCATGATGCCAGAAGTTGCGACATTCTGCCTTCAGAAAAGAATATACCTCACATTCAAGATGATATTCTGAACCATTTAGATGGGGATTATGATGGTATGATTGCTTTCCCCCCCTGCACGCATTTAACTGTAAGTGGCGCAAGATGGTTTAAGGATAAATGGTTGGAGCAACAACTAGCATTGCTCTTTGTTCTCAAGTTAATGAATGCTCCTATTCCTCTAATAGCCATAGAAAACCCGATTGGGGTTATTTCTACCCGAATAAGAAAACCCGACCAGATTATTCAACCTTGGCAGTTTGGGCACGGTGAGACAAAGGCAACTTGTTTGTGGCTTTCTGGATTTTCGCCCCTCAAACCTACTAATATAGTTGAAGGGCGTTATCCAAGGATACACAAAGAACCGCCCTCACAAAACAGAGGCGCAATACGAAGTAGAACTTATCAAGGAATAGCTTTAGCTATGGCTAACCAATGGGGTGATAAACTTCACGAAATGAAAGCTAGAGTTATACCTAAAAGAAGGAGGAATTTTGGTATTATGGTAAATGAAGATTATCTTACCAAAGAAGAATTTGAAGCCTTGCTCAAGAAGGCTGCTCAACCCTTACTGAAGCTAGAGCAAGGTTCACCAAGAGCAGACTCAACTAGCTCTGAATAAATAAAGGAGGAGACAATGGGTGAAGTTGCACTATTCAAGCAAGTAGAGATTCCTTTGCCTTTGTGGGTTGCGCAAGGAGTTATGTGCCCTATATGTGGTGTTATTTCTAATCCATATCCTTGTTATGGTGAAGGGGAAATTACTGCTGTTCCACATCGCTTAACTTACTGCGGTCACAAGGTAGAGGGTAATTTAATACGATTAGCTATCTGGAGTGAGCGACAAAAGGTCTGGGGTTTCCCAATCTGAATAAAGGAGGAGGAAATGAACGAAAAGCAAATAATTGGCGTTCCCTAAGACAACTAAGAGAACACATGAAGTGGCATAGGGAACACCTTACTCCAAAACTGGAGGTAAAAGATGGAAGCTAAAACTTGGCAAGAGACAGTAATGGATGAGTCTGACATGGCTGGAATTCTACCTGAAGTATTTGATGGTCGTTTATCTCCATTCCAATATGATACCGAAGAAACGGAATTTCTAAGGATTGCTGAAGCCCAAGCTGAAATCTCCTTCAAGGCAGGTTATGAGCAAGGATTAAAAGAGCAGGGTTCACCCAGAGCAGATGAAGAGATAAGACTTGCCGCTAAAGAATATGCCGAGACGTTTCGTAGGGAATGGATTAAAGATGAAAAATTGATAGAACCTTTTAAGGCAGGCAAAAAGGCAGGGATAAGGGAAGTGGTGGAATGGATAAATAAATCTCACCTATTTGTTGCCCGCTGCCCACCTCAAGAGGGCAAATCCTATGTTTACCTTGGCGACTATATACTGCGATATGGTAAAAATCTTGAGCCACAAGTAGGATTCTATAGATTATCTGATTCCATAGAGTGGCAAGCCGAGCTCAAGGAATGGGGAAGAGAAGATGAATAAGAAGATTAAATGCCCATATTGTGATATGGAGTTCAAGCATAATGGCAGACCTGAACCGCAGAAGTGCCCGGGGTGCAATGCCAAACTACTATGTTAAGGAGTAAAGCATGAGAACTGGGATTATTTGCTATCTATTAGCCATATTTGCCGCCTACTGGCTTGGTTTTCTCTCAAGTTACACAATGGTAGAACCACAGATAGAAGTGCAGGAGCGGATAGTAGAACGCAGAGTGGAATACCCTATTGAAACAGTAGTCTATAGATACCCGACTACCTCACCATACCAAGAGCTACCGGACCCGATAAATTATGAACAAGCACTTATCCTTCTAAATGGCATGAGGGCATCGCATGTTCAACTATTAAGCTGGACTTTTGAGAAAGACCCGGGGTTTGGAATAATTGACAGGGATTTCCAAGAACGATGTATAAAGTGGTATGACCAGCTAATTGAGTTTGTGCAGAGGCAGTAAGATAAAAAGGGAAGGAGGTAGGCAGTGACACTAGACGAAGCCATTAAAACGCTACAGAAGGATATTGACAATCCTGGGTCTGTTGATATTCTAGACATAAATAAAGCTGAGAAGCGTAGGCATTGAAGCTCTGAAGGTTATCAGGCTATGGAGACGGGGACGCTGGGTGAGTGCACCGAAACTATTACTTGGAGAGACAAGAGTTTCCAGATGATTCTAAATGAGATATGCCTGACTTGCCAACTTTCCCTTGAGGTATTGACAAAACGGCGTCTTTATGCTATTTCTTTTGGAGATGGTATATTTTCAAAGGATAATAAGGCCTGACCCTTTAGCAAGGTCGGGCTTTCTCCTTTCTTATTGGGCAGCCTGTGGCTTATTCCTTTCTCCATGGGCTGCCCTCTTTAATTGGAGAGAAAGATGGTAACTAATGAATTAAATCAACAAGTGAATAAGAACGGTGACCGCCGGGGTATGTCTCCAAGCTCATTGAAGAATTTACACCCAAGATTGAAAGGCAATAACCACGCTAAAGCTATAAAAATAACGGCTGCTATGCGTGAGATGATTGACCAACCCTGTGATGAACGTTGGCTGGAAATTGAGGACAAAGTAAAAGGACTTACCTGGAGCCAGGCGATTGCAAAGCGCATGTTGATAGAATCCACTAGGGGCAATGCCAAGATGACGAGTGAGGTACTGGACCGACTTGAAGGTAAGATTACCCAACCATTAACTGGGGAGATAGCGGCTAAGGTGACTTTTGTGATAGGGAAGGGTTATAAAGATTGACTACAGCAACTGTTAATTTAATTTTCAATCCTATCAACCGTCAGCAAGATGGTTTTTTAAGGTCAAAAGCTACCCGTTTATTGTTTTCTGGTGCTTTTGGTGCTGGTAAAACAGTGGTCTTGTGTGCTAAGGGGCTTCAACTAAGTCTGGATTACCCTAAGAACTTCGGTTTGATATGCCGTAAGGTCAGGGCTACTTTAGCTCAAACTACACTTAAGACATTCTTTGACAGGGTATGCCCTCAAGAATTGCTGGCTGATTACAACAAGTCCGAGGGGTTGGTTACCTTCCAAAATGGCAGTCAGATATTATTCGGCGGACTGGATGACCCCTTGAAACTAGGTTCATTAGAGCTAGGTTGGGCTGGGATGGATGAGGCTATAGAGACAGTAGAAGATGACTGGAAGATGCTTGAGGGGCGTCTTCGTTTAGCTGATGTCCCGCATCAAATCTTTGCGGGGACTAACCCGGGACCGCCATCTCATTATCTCTATCGGATGTTCTTTACCGAACATCGGGGCGAGGTCTATCAAGCAGGTAGTCTTGAGAATCCAGAATTGCCGGAAGATTATAAAATTAGATTGGGTGAATTTACTGGCGGTTATTATGACCGCTATGTTCTCGGTAAATGGGCAGGCATGGAGGGTCTTGTCTATTCTGTCTTTGACGAAAAGACCTGTGTTATCCCCCGCTTTGAAATACCTAAGAACTGGTTAATCTATTCGGGACACGACTTTGGGGATGCTAATCCTGCTGCTCTTTTCTATGCGGAAAACCCGGGCACAGGTGAACTTTTTGCCTTTGCTGAATACTTGCCTGGAGCCGATAAGGGTATCTATGACCATGTGCAGGACTTCAAACAAATCACTCAAGGGCACAATGTTATCAAGCGAGTCGGAGGTAATCATGCGGAAGGGCAGATAAGGCAGGGATATACTGCTCAGGGTTGGCCGATTAACGAGCCGAAGTATAGTCAGGATGTCAAATATCAGAGAAAAAAGGTTATCGCCCTGCATCGGTTGAATAAGGTCTTTGTTTTTAATGATTTAGTCAATTACATCCGGGAAAAACAGAGCATGGCCTATAAAAAGGACGGCTCGACTTTGACTGACGAAATAGATAATGAGAAGCGATTCCATCTTTTGGCTGCTGAGCGATATATTCTGAGCGATTTTACACCAGAAACAGTGAAGATAGAAACTTCACCAGTTTGGAAATATTAAGGAGGTAAACAAAATGGCAGGTGGAGCAGTATTACCAGAGCCGGCGTCAGCGCCGAAATCTAATAAGTTTGTTCATATGAGAATAGTGGCTGCGCCGTCAACGGAGTCACAGACACATCTCGTTTTCAGTGATGGGCAAAAGAATATAAGACCATTATGGCATGTAAAAGTAGTATCAAGTTAGGAGGTAAAAAAAATGGGAGAAGGACAAGTTTTAAGAGAACCCGGGAGGTATCCACAGGCAGTAGTTGATGCAGTAATAACACAAGTAAGCGCAAATATCCCTGTTGATAGCGGTATAACTATAGATGGAGTGGATATTTCTGACCATGCTGCTGACCTTGATGCTCACATCCACGATATAAGAGAGCAGATGGTAGTTGCTCGGTATTTTGGTGTCCCTGGTTATCTTGGGCAAACTCCCTATGCTCAAGAGGCACATATTCTCTTTGCCATACCTTTGGTTATCCCACGAAACCTAACTGTTGACCGAATTGCTCTCAACATAGCTACCGCAGTCGCTGGTGGTCTAGCTCGTATCGGTATCTATAGTGATAGTAGCCTTACTCCTGGTGCTCAGCTCAATGCAGGAGGAGAGATAGATTGCAGCACCACAGGGTTCAAGGAAGTTACCATAAGCCAAGCACTGAGCAAAGGATTGCTCTGGCTAGCTTATGTGTGCAACAATGCAACCATAGCCATTGACCTCATGCGAGGCATCTTTTCTATCATCGGTATGTCTTCAACTGCTCAATATCCGATCGGAATGCTGAGGAGGGTTTTTGCTTATGCTGCCTTACCTGACCCTTGGGGTACTCCCGACGACCCACCAAGTTCAGGGCATTATTGGAATGTTGTCCTGAGATTACTCAGTTTGGATTAAGGAGGTTAATAATGTCAGAGACAAGAGTAATACAGACAGTCTATGGAATTGGTGGCTATGACCCAACCAAAAGCGATTAGTTGCAAGGCTAATTAAGAAAGGCTTGCTACCTTAAAACTTCTGACTTAAAACAAGAACTTTAGGAGACTGCAAATGTCTGATTTTTACAAGATGGTCACTGATAAAGAGGGTGAGTTCCAAGCGCTCTTCGCCCGGATGGATACGGACAAGGAGTTGCTTATACAGAAGGAGTTTACCCTCTTTGATAAGGATGACAGGGAAGCTCCAGATGTGGAAAACCTTACGCTGAACGATGCGGCAGTCTTTGCTGCCAGGGTTCAAGCCAATCTTATCGGGGCTAACATGCAGACTGTCGTTGAAGGCGAAAAACTCAAAGATGAGGAGACTCATCTTTTTGAGGATTTCTTCCGTGATTATACTTTGGCAGTAGATGGGGATTTACAAATGAAGGACATCCCCAGTCTGATGGCATGGAATGTCCAACAGATATTAGGGCGAGGCAGAGTTGCCAGTCGGGTAACTTTAACCATGGATGGAGACAAGTTTATTCATGGTATCCTGCCTCTTGATACCCGCTATCTGATTTATGATTATGGCGTTAAGGGCTTGAAATGGGTAGCATATAAAACACAGCGAACTAAAGACCAGGTATTTGATGAATATGCTATAGAACTAAATAAGTCTAACGCTATAATAACTGATCTGTGGATTGACGAAGAGGAAATAGTATTCATTGAGAAAGACATAGTAAAACAAGAAAAACATGGCTTTGATGAATTGCCCTTTGTTATTCAGGTCTGTCCTCTTGGCTTAATGTTTCAGGATGATGACCGAATACTCTACAATGGCGAAAGTATCTTTTACCTTAATAGAAATCTTTACGAAGCAAAGAACAAGGTAGCTTCTATTCTAAATACGCTCAATATGTATTCTCTGTTTGGGGGCTTACAATATGAGAGTGAGGCCGGCATATTGGCTAAAAGACCTGAAAAGCCACCTTATGGTAAGAGATTTGTTATCCCAGTAGATAAAGGTGGTGGCTATAAGCCCATGCCAGTATCAGATATTAGAATGGCAACAAGATTGCTCTACTCCATACTTGATTCGGCGATTCAGGATGGGAGCCTGGCTAGAATATCTTACGGCACATTACAGTTTCCTCTATCCGCAGTGGGCATGGCAGAGTTAAAAGAGGCGGAAGACCCAGTATATCTACCACGCTTGCAAGCATTATCCCTTTATTATCAACGCCTCTATCGCATGGTCCTAAACCAGTATGTCGGTCGAAAGATGAATGTTCAATTGGGCGAACCTGGATTTCAGAAAGAATATCCCTGGGCTAAATTAGATAAACCTGTTTCTATTACGTTTAAGTTCTTTGCTACTTCGGCGAAACAGAGGATAGCGAATACCTCAGTAGCAACGGCAGAAAAGGCACTTGGTTTGCCGGAGGATTGGATATTCAGAAATACCTTAGAGTTAGAAAATCCGACAGAGGTGATAAGTCAAAGACGAGCTGAATTGGCAGAAAAGATAGATCCAGCGATTGCCTTGTATAAGCTGGCTCATAGTCTCTTGGATGAGGAGCAAGAGATTGAAGCAGAGTTGATTCTGCAACAACTTGAAACGATGTTGAGACAAAGAAACCAACCAAGGATGCCACAACCCCCACTACAAGCACCAGGAGCAATGCAGAGGGCTTTAAGTGAAGAACCCAAACAACTTAGACCAGGGGAAACTTTATTACCCCTTCTAGGCAAAGGTGGGCAGCGGCCAAGGGTGCCTGCGGAAAAGCTGCCAGAGGTAGAGGAAGAATAGTATGCCAAAGTTGACGGACGAACAAGTAGACAAAATTATCATGGCTTTCTGTGATAAATTTGAGGGAAAAGAACAAGATATAGGCATCAAGCTTTTAGTTTATGGAAACTTAAAACTGATAGCTGACGAGACAGGTTATCCTATAGATAGTATTGCAAACGTATTGAAAGATACTCTTGATAATTGTTTTGAGGAGACTAAATGCCTAAATTAACTCATCCTGAGATAGACAAGAGAGTTCGGGAAGCTATGAAACCAAAAACTACTCAAACTACACCGGCGGGCATATCCCGTTTACTGGCTATCGCTAAGAAAAGGAAACAGGTAAAGACAGAGGAGATATAATGCCAAGAAGACGTGGTGGCTTGAGTGACATCGAAGAACGAATTAGAAAATTGATGGTGGGTTTGCCGAAGTACCCATGGGAAACTTATGAGAAGCCATTAGCTTTAGGTAAAGAACCACGACTCTTTACTGCTGATGAAGCAAAGGAGTTTGGCTTTGACCTCGAAGCTAATTGGTTGCTCAAAGTAACACCGGGTGAAGATGGTGGCGAACCTAGCCTAGCTTATATTACGCCTGAACAATGGGAAATAACAGAAGGCCAGAAGTATATCTCTCCAGAGGGGGAAGAGTTTAGCCTTGAACAGATGCAGAGTAGGTTGGTTGATATTGGCGTCACCAATTTGGTTTATGATTATGATTTGGGGCTGTTTGTTCCAGCAACGGCACAACAGGTGGCAGAGCGAGAGGCGTTCTACGAAAAATACCCGGAGATTGGCCCGCCTGGAACGCCGGGGAAGATTACTCCTGAAGAGTATGAAACGAGAGAACTGGCTGAATTTGAAGCTGAGTGGCTTGCTACATTAGAAAAACAAAAAGAACTATCTGAGACCATTAGCAAAGTTTATCCTTATGATGAGTTTGTAACTGGACCAGAAGCAGTGATTAACTGGGCATTTGAAAAGCCAGAAGAGTTTTACGAGGATATTCTGGCAAAGGGCAGAACTCCAGAAACTGAAGCTTTACTCAAGGCGATGTTCGGTGCCACTGACGAAGATATTGAAGAGCTGTTCATGGTACCACTACCTGAAGAGCAAGTACCCAGTAAAGGTTTCTTTGGAGAATTATGGGATGCAGTTCAGGTAGGGGCAAGGCGGTTTCTTCATGGCACGACACAATATTTTACTTCAACTTTGCCCAACATGCTATTCAAAGACCCCATATCCCAACTTCCTGAAGGGAGATGGGAAATAATACAGAGAGATAATCCAGAATATGCACAACTGATGTTGCAGCAGAGACAAAATAACCTTGATATGCGTAACAAATTCCGTGAAGTTTATGCCCGTAATCAAGTTAAACAGGAAGAATGGCTCAAAGAGCATGAAGACTTAATGCCACCTCCAGAATATAGGGAAGATATTACAAAGAACCTGCATCTGTTAAAAGACCCTGGCTACTGGGGGTCTATAATCGGTGATGCTGCTACCTTCTCCCTTTCTGTTCTTGCAACCACACTAGGAGTTGCTTTTGTTACAAAGAATCCCTATATGGGTCTGGCTGCCGGCACAGCATTTGCTACACCATATCAGTCACAAGACTTATATGAGGACTTATTGGCTAGTGGAGCACCTGAAGATAAAGCAGCGAATATTGCCATACCTATAGGTATGGTGATAGCCTCAATTGAGGCAATAACTGACCTTCCACTCCTTAAGGCAATATCACCAGCCTTTAATTTCTTGAAGCGAAACATACAGCAGGCTGTGGTGAAACAGACAATGTTTGGCTTATTCAAGAAAGGTATTAAGACATTCAGTATGGTTGAAGTCAGTGAGATGCTTGAGGAAGTTGCTCAGGGATCTATCCAGAACGCTTTTGTCAGGACTTATGATGAGAATAGAGAGATATTTAGCAGGTTGGATGATACACTTATCAGGACATTGATAGCAACGGCACCATTTGCAATCTTCGGTGCTGGAATGTCTATGCGCCATGTCAATGCGGATATAGCTGAAACGGTGCCTGATACCAGCAAACGGTCACAAGGTTGGACGCAGGAATTCCTAAGTGGCGAGTGGTATAAGCCAGAATCACTAATTAAGACATGGCAAGAAGTATATGATGAGCTGGTTAGGCAAGGCACAGAAGAGAATCAGGCTAGATTAAAGGCTTTTAATGAGGTTGCTAGAACTCCAGAAGGTGAACAAGCAATAAGTGAGGCAGCTTGGAAAATCAAAGAAGGTATCCCCCTTCCAGAGGTTGCAATCCCCAAAGCCGAAGCCGGTATGCCTGAAGCTGGATTACAGCCAAGTATGATTCCCGAAGTGCCTTTTAAGGAAGTAAGACCCGAACCGACTGGCAAGATAGTTCAAGCCAAGATGGAGGATTATCTAAAACTAAAGGAATACGAAGCAGCTCCAGTCGCTAATCGAATTAAGGAAATTCAAGAGCTTCTAGCTACAAAGGGTAAGTTACCAGTAGGTAAGGGAACTAAGAGCGAATTATCTATTGAACTGGCAAGGCTTCAAGCACAGCAGAATCTAGCTGAGTTCTCTAGTATTGAGCATTTTAATACTGCTATTTCAGAGATACAAACTGAACTAGGTAATCGTTCCTTGCCTTATCATGGCGGAGTAAAAAACTTATTCCCAGAATATATCTCTAAGCAACTGGAGGAGATGGTCAAGGTTTATGAAGAGGCTAGGGCAAAGATTGTCCCTGAAGTTCCTGCGGTGGCTGAAGCGCCGTTAGTAGAAGAGGTTATACCGCCAGTGCCACCTCAATCAGTTACATCTCCACCTATTCCGATAGAACCTCAACCAACTGGTGGAGAGATAGCTAGAATTATTACTCAATCAACTGAGCAGGTAAGGCAGGATAAAGTTGGGTCACTAACCAAGTTATTTCAGAAAATCCCCGGTATCAGGCAGATACTAGAGTTTGAACAGCCAGGAATAAAAATGACAAGTGAAACTGAAAAGGTTCTTACTGCTATGGTGGCTGAAAACGCAGCTCGCAGTGATGTATCAGTCTGGGCGATGAGTACTAGGATGAAATTACTCAGGGATATAAGAGAGGTTTTTGGCAAGGACTCATTAAGAGGGGAAAAGACAAATGTAAAGTTTATTGGGAGTGAGGAGCAAGCCAAGAATCCTATCACTGGTACCCTCAAGGATATTGCTGACAATCCCGAACTTTATAAACTAACAAATGAGCAACAAAGAGTTCTTGCTGATATGGAGGCTAGGAATGACCAGCTTCTTGATTGGGTAGTAACTCAATATAATGCTGAGATAGGCAGATTCCAGGCAAAAGAAGGTGGTGCTTTCCTACCTAACGTAGATGTCTCGGAAGATGTTGTTGAATATCTTGGCTCTGAAATAAGAGCCGTTATAATCGGGAGAGGTAAAACACGCATCTGGCAAACAGCCAGAGAACGAATGAAAGGTAAGACTCCATTCAAGCCAGAACTTGATGTTCAAAAACTCATTGAGGGATTGGATAACTTTAAGGCTTCGGCTGCTGGCGGTCAGACTTATCGGGCTACGATTGGTGGCTTAACTAGACTGGAAGCGATGGAGAAAACTCATCCTGATTTATTTAATAAAATGACCGCCTTAAAGAGGCGAGTGGTTTCGCTTCAAGGCAGTGCTGGCACAATTGAATCCAATGTCCATAAGGCAATATTCAACTTCCTTAATTCACCGGTTGAAGGAACAGATTTAGTAGAACTGAGAGATAGTCTTGATGTAAAACTCCAAAGAGGTATCCGCAGGGGAATGGATGTTGAGGCTATCCAAAATGAAATGGCAAGTGTAAGGGAGGAAATTAAAGGACTCAGACCTAGTTGGGAAGCAGCCAATCTTAAACCTTATGTCTTTATTCAAGAGGGACTTTTCCGATATTTCCCTGCTGAGCAAGCTAAACTGATAAGGGAGTCACGAAGGGTTAGTAGTAATCCTGCCCTGAATTTTGTAGAGAGATGGCGAGGGCAAGCCTTTTCTGGTGACTTCTCACCATTTTGTATTCAGGGTATGATTGGCGTTCTAGCTGACCCTTGGGGTTCACTTAAAGCAGGTATGGGTGGCATAAGAACTGCTATTCAAACTCACGATTGGCTGAGGTCTATCAAAATTGAAGCCTTAGCCGATGATATTGCTAACAATCCTACGGAATGGTCGCAGTTTGCCTCACTTATGGGTAGAGGACTAACTGGAACGCCTAGAGAATATGCTGCTGGCTTTCTGAGTAAAATACCGGGCTTCGACAGATTTACTGAAAGCACATATATTACAGTTACAAGAGGCTCGTTTAATCTCTGGCAAAGAACTTACAAGAATATGGTAAGGAGTGGCATACCCGAATTAGAGGCTAAAGTGGCATCAGCAAACTTGGCTTCAAAGGTCTATCCTCTAGTGAGTGCTGTAAGGTTAGGGCAATCTCAAGCCCGCCATGCTTTCTTGCGGGCACTGCCAACATCTTATTCCTTCATCAGGCAGCCAGCAAGTTTGATGGTGGAAGCTGTAAATGGCTTAGGCAAGATAATGCTTTTACAGAAATTAACACCAATGGAAAGTCTTGCGGTCAAAACGGTAATCACAGGCGCTGCCTCAACACTCGCAGTATCGGCGACAAGTGCCGCTATCTCAGCGGCTGCGGGTGGTGGCGATGAGGATGATATTAAGAAAGCAATCTGGGATGCCATAAATCCTGCTCCTTGGAATGGCAAGTTCTGTTCTATTATTGTGGGCAATATACGAATTCCTATTGGTGGCCCTTACCGAGCAATCTTCAGGGCAGTTTACCCACAAGAGGTTAAAGGTTTACCTATTCCGGTTCCATTCGTTGGACTGGGGATGTATATCAAGAATCGTATAACCCCTGCCATCGGAACGCAATTAGACCTGTTGTTAAACAAGGACTGGTCGGGAAATCAAATAATTAAAGGTGATTTCCCTGAGAATATATTACGGTTTTTGGCTTATGAGTTTGAGGGATTTTTACCTCTGACTGCCGGTGCCGGTGTTGAGGCTATCAGGCGAGGCGAGAAGTATAAAGAGAATATCTTCCAGCAAATGATAGGTCAGTTCATGGGCGTGAATCCAGTTACTCTTGATAACACTTATCTTGATAGACAGATTAGGAAACTTGGTTTACCCAAGGATACTGATGCCAAACCTTACTCTGTGCAGAAGCCCGACCTTTATAATTCCAAAGACCTTTATAGTGATGCTAGATGGACACAAGACCTTACTGTTGAGCAAATGAAGGAGCGGGGATTTGATAAAAAAATAATAGCCATTGCTCAAGCGCGTGAGGTTAAAAAACAACTTGACCTGCTGCCGGGTGAGGTTCTTTACAAGATAAATGTTGACCCAGCAAAAGGCGATACCTTTTTGCAATATGCCGAACAGTGGCTTGAAAGGCAGAAAATTACTGATATAAAGGAATTGGAGGAGTTCGATAAAAAATATCCCAATGCCAATCTTGGCAATATGACCCAGAATGAATACGTCCTGCTCCAGAACTATCACAATTTGATTAATCCTAAAGAGCAAAAGGACTTTCTTGATGCGCACCCTGAATTAACAGCGAATAAGAAATATGATTGGCTTAAATCTCATCCTGAAGAAAATGCCTTATTAGCACTTCATGGACAGGCTAAGATACTCAGCCTTAGTGCTTATAAGGAAGTTAAAAGACTGATAAAGGAACTTGATTATCCTGATGATGGTTTACCGCCAATGACTTTGCCACCTGAAACTTCAATAGATACTCACTTTAAGTATGAAGAGATGGTTACTGAAGGCAAGCATGGCAGTTGGGAAGCTCAGTTACTGCTGCTTAAAGATGCCGAAAGCGCCGAAGAAGCTGGAGTTAAATCCTATGCTGAATGGCGTGGATTAAAACTATCTGATACTCCGATTGCATCATTGGAACTTAAAGTCAAAAATAGGGAACTTTACGATAAACTGGCATCCTATAGCGATAAGGATTCGCCGAATTATCTCGATGATAAGATAAAAGACGCTGAGGGTTTAACCGCTAGGGATAGAGCCATCAAGGACCTGAAGGCAAAAAATCCCGAATGGGTAGATGATATGAGGCGAATTGAAGCTATTGAGAATATGGCTGATGATAAGACCAAAGAGGCTTGGGTTGAAAGGGGTAAGTTAATTGACCGTTTTAGTGCTGGTAGCTCAGAAGCAATGTTATGGCTGGTTGAGCATCCTGATGTTCATAAGTGGGCCTTAGCTCAGGAGTTGTTGGAAGATGATGGCTCTGATTGGAATGTCCCAGTTCTGAGAATCAATGTTAGATGGCGAAAACAGGATGAGGAATACAACCGCATAGCCGATAGCTTCAAGTATATTACTAATCCAGATGAAAGAGCAGACAAAATAGCCCAAGCTCGTAAGGATTTCCTTGCCAAAAATCCTAGATATAATGAGGATAGATACAGGCGGGATGCCTATAGCTTTACTGGCCCCGCTCCATTTTACAAGAAGTTCCCTGATAATCAAGTCGAGACTTATGTCCAATGGCATACAAATCCAGCTCTTGAGAAACCGCCAAACTGGAAGACGGATAAAAAAACTGACCTCTGGTATGAAGACGATTGGTGGCTACTCGAACATAAAGACTTTTATAAAGCAATGCTTGATATAGGTCTATGGAAAGAGGAAAGAGATTTTAGCAAAGTTCCTACCCGAGAAGTTTTTAAGAAATATCTTTATTACCTCAAGTTAGGTACGGATGCGAATAGAAAGATTTATCGAACTGAAAATCTTGACCTGGACGCCTGGGGTGTCAGCAAGTTTGGTTGGAAATCAATTACTGAACAAAATATACGAAGCGAGTTAACGGCTGCGGAAAGACGTGCAGAAGATTTTGCTATTTGGATGGAAGACATAGAGGAGAGACTAAGGAAGTTACGAGAGCCACTAAGGAGAGATTAATACTGGATTCTGGAGTATTAACGGAATCCCCTAAATAATTGATAGGAGGTAAAACATGCCATCGGACGCAAAAGGGAATCAACAGGATGAAGCCATCGTCATAGCGGGAGAGGAAACTCTTCCACCTGAAGTTGAGCAACCTTCTGGAGAAAAACCCAAAGAGCCTTCGACACCACCAGAGACATACACTGAGGAACAGGTAGAGAAACTGGTTGGACAGAGACATTCCAAACTTGATAAGCGCATAGCTGAATTGGAGAAGTTGACAGCAAAATCCTCAAAGGCAGTCGAATTGGCTGAGAAGCGAGCTAGTGATTCTGAAACTGCCTTAATCAAGTTCCAAAAAGAAAAGGATGATGCCGAGTTACAGACTCTCAGGGATAATCCTGATGCCTTAACTCAATATCAAATTAAGTTGCGCCATCGAGAAAGGGATGCTGAACTGACCAAGCGGGAAAGGGAACTTGCCCAACGTGAGGCTGAACATGAGGAAGCTATTAAGGAAGTCCAGGAGTTGAAGCAAACTAAACTTGCGACTGAGATAGCTTCCGAATATGAGGGAATAGAGCCTGCAACTCTTCTGGAGCTAACAGATGGCACACCTGAAAAGATGAAACTGTTAGCTAAGAAGATAGGAACACTCAAAGCCAAATCAGAGGGCGAAGGTTCCAAGATACCCGGATTCAAGCCTGATTCTGGTTTAACTTCTGGGGGTGTAGGCAAGCCAACACTTGAGCAAATGGAGAAATGGACTCCAGAACAATATGCTGAGTGGGCTTCCAAACGTTACAAATAAACTCAGGAGGTAAACTAAATTGGCAACTACGTTAATTACACCTGTTGTTGTTGCTAAAGAGTCGCTTATCGCTCTTGAAAACAACATGGTGACGGGTAGTCTTTGTTATCGAACTTATTCCAAGGAGTATAAGAGCATCGGGGCGACTGTGGTTATCCGAAAGCCGGCGAGCTTTACGGCAACTGCTTTCACTTCGACAGTCGGATACTCTACCATCACTGAGTCCAGCGTAGCTGTAGTCCTGGACAGGCATTGGGATGTGTCCTTTGAGGTAACAACTCAAGAACTATCCCTGGACATCGTAGACTTTTCTGAGCAACTCATCCAGCCGGCAATGAGGGCTATTGCCCAGGCAGTTGACAGCGATATTTGTAGTCGCTCAGCAACTGCTATCGCCGGTTATTATCCTGTCACGTCAACTCCGGCAGTAAGCGATATTGCTGGTGTGGAAGCGGTTCTGGATGTTCTGAAGGCCCCATTAACGGATAGACGGCTTGTTCTACATGCTATCACCAAGTCGGCTTATCTCTCGCTTGATGCGTTCCTGAACGCTGACAAGCGTGGAGATGGCGGTCAGGCATTGAGAACTGCCGAAATCGGTAGGGTCTTAGGGTTTGATACCTATATGGACCAGAACATCCCTACCCAAACCAGAGCCTTCTTGGGAGCTGGCACTGGGTCAATAACTGGAGCTTGGTCGGCTGCTGGCACTGCTGGAACTGTGACTGGTGCTACGGCTGCTGCGGTCAGCACTGCACCTATCGGGACTCCGTTTAAGGTGACGGGTTACGATGAGTGGTTTTACATGACGGCACCCTGCACGGCAGGTACGTCAGGCATTGCTACTATCAGCCAGTTTAGTCCGGCAGTTAAAGCAACAACCATGACAGATGCCTCAGTTGTTACCTTCCAGCTAACTGGACGTGATAACCTTGCTTTCCACAAGAACGGCATTGCCCTTGTGACAGCGCCCTTGCAGCCACCTCTTGGTGGAGCCAAGGCTGCGGTAGTGACCTATAAAGGTCTAGCCTGTCGCGTAGTCTACGATTACGACATGCAGTACAAGAAAAATCAGATTTCCATTGACTTCTTGTGCGGTGTCAAGATGCTGGACAAAGACCTGTGCGCCCGACTCATTGATAAGCGGTGAGTCTAAGGTCAAGCTTCTCTCCTTGAGGAGACTTGACCAAAGCAGGGGGAGAGAGGTGACACCTCTCTCCCCCAAGCGAATAAAGGAAACTTTGGTCAAGGAGTAAATAAAATATGCGGATTCTATGGTCTTCAAATTCACCCTTTGTGGCCTCTGGTTATGGACAGCAGACAGCTATTGTCTGTCGGCATCTAAAAGAGATGGGACATGATGTAGCTATCTTTGCCTTCTACGGACTTCAAGGTTCAAAGGTGGATTGGGGAGACATCCCAGTGTATCCAAATAACCCGCAGGATTGGGGAATAAAACATGCTCTTCTATTTTATAACGACTTCAAGGCTGATGTATTCATAACCCTTGTAGATGCTTGGGTATTAGGTGGGCTCGATCCTCGCCTTAACTGGGTTCCCTGGCTGCCGATTGACCATGAGCCACCGCCACCACAGGTAATTGATGTTCTCAAGAAAAGTGCGGGATTGGTTAAGCCCATAATCATATCTAAATTTGGTCAGGAAGCATTAAAGAAATGTGGCATTGATGCCTATTATATCCCTCATTCCATAAATACTGACCTTTTCAAACCTATGCCAGACTGGAGACAAATAGGCAGGCAGAAATATGGCTGGGAGGATAAGTTTGTTATCGGCACAGTAGCCACAAACCATACTGAGCGCAAGAATTGGAATGCTGGTATGAGGGCTGTAGCCCAGTTTGCAAAGAATCACCCGGGCGAAGTTATCTACTATATGCACACTAATCCCTTTGATGAGAGAGGTATAAACCTAGACGAATTAAGAAAATCATTAGGGATTGAAGATATTACCAAATTCCCTTCTCAAGCTGAAGTAAACATTGGCATTGAGATGGAGACAATGGCAAGGATGTATAATGTTCTCGATGTATTTTTATTGCCGAGTAAAGGCGAAGGTTTTGGTATACCGTTAATTGAATCACAAAGTTGCGGAACACCCGTGATAACTACGAATTGCACAGCACAGCCCGAACTTGTTGATGGGGGTTGGCTTATTAAAGACCTCATTCCAATCTGGACAGGACAGAACTCATGGCAATTTGATTGCCACCCAGAAGAGATAACGAAATTGCTTGAAAAGGCTTATCAAGCTAAAAAGCAAGGATGGATAAAGTCACTTCAAGAAAAGGCTAGGCAAAAGGCTTTAGATTATGATGAAAAGAAGGTCTTTGCTGAATACTGGGTGCCGACACTTGAGGATATTGAGAAGAGGATAAAAGCACCTAAAAACCTTGAGGGTGTTCAGAACTGGCGACTGGCTTTTATACCTTCAACCTGTATGCCGAGAAAAGTCCTGGATATAGGGTGCGGAGTATCACAGCCTTACCGCAAGCACTTAGAGGGATTGGGTGAGTATATCGGCGTTGATATTCGGGATGGACAGAACCCGGATGTAATGATTGCTGATGCTCATTATCTTCCCTTCAAAGATGGAGAATTTGGCTTTATCTGGTGTAGTGAGCTTCTGGAACATGTGGATGAACCTCAGAGAGTCGTAGACGAAGCAAAAAGAGTCGGGAAACATGGTGTAATTCTATTCAGCACACCGCAAAACTCATTTTTCAAGATGGACCCAGAGCATAAGATAGTCAAAATTCCTTATACGACAGTGGCGACTGGGGATGGTTGCATACTGTTTTAATAGGGTGGTATAATATGCCTGTTGGAGGTGTATTATGCCAGAAGTTGGTGAAGTAAGGAAGGATGTAATTGGGAAAAAACGGAGCCGATATTTTACTTGGACTCCTTGCCCTAAATGCGGTAATTGTAGATGGATTCAAAGAGGAAATGAGGATAGAAGCAAATTATGCCGGGGTTGTTACCTAAAAGAGAGGAAGCTAAATCCCCTTAAGGGGGAAAAACATTGGGCTTGGAAGGGTGGCAAATGGAAACACAGAGGGTATACTTTAATAAAGTTACCGCCAGATTCGGAATACTTTGGCATGGCGGCTAAGAATGGAACAGTTCCTGAACATCGGTTAATGATGGCTAAGAATATAGGCAGACTACTTTTGAAATCAGAAGAGGTGCATCATATTGATGGTGACAGAAGTAATAATGAAATAGGAAATCTTGAACTAATATCACCTGCTAATCACACGCTTTATAAAAGAATATGTAGCAGATGCAACTTGAGAAAACAGAATTGGATTTTGAAAGCGAGAATAAAGGAACTCACAAAATCATTGCTGTGATGGGATGATTGTATGGTGAAGATATGGGTTGAAGTGAATATCCATTTGAGGCAATATAGTCTATCCAGAATGGTTTTACACGAAGTAATAGTTCCCTTAGTCAAGAAGCTACAAAGTGATTACCCTATAGATAGTTGGCATTTTTTCTTTGAACCAGAAATTCGGCTTAGGTTCTTAGCTGATAAAAATACGATTGAACAAATTAAGAGAGAATTAGAATCTAAGTTTTCTTGGTGGGAAAAACAAGTTCCCACACTTTTTGTTAAACATGTATTCGGAGCACATGGTAAAGCGGGCAAAACATATAAAGGCGAAGCTGATTATTATGGAGGTGTATGGGAAGAGCAATATAAAGCATGGGAGGCAGATGCTAATTTAGCCTTATCTTTAAGTAGCCCACTAAACAGCAAAAAGGTCATAGAATTTCATGCAATGCGGCGTTCTCATTTAACTTTGAATCAATTCGGCTATACCAGATTGCAAGAGTTTTTCTTTCATTTAAGGTTTGCCTTTCGTCATCTTCAAATATTTATAAAGGGAGAAAAGCGATAAGGATATGAAGATATTACTCATCGCTCCACAACTTAACTCAGGCAGATATGTCCCAGAGACACCTTCCAGAGCATTGTTGATTCTGGGAACACTGGCTCAGCAGAGAGGACATGAAGTAAAAATCATCCATGCCGATTTAATGAATGGTCATATTGCTGACGAACTAGCTGTTTTCAAGCCAGAGGTAGTGGGAATCACTTGCAACACCTTTCAGGTCAAATCAGCAAGATTTATTGCCCAATACGCTAAGGCTTCTGGAGGTAAGGTGGTCATCGGCGGCCCCCATGCTTCATCTTGGAATAAAGTACCAGTAGACCATACAGTATTTGGAGAGGGTGAAAATGCATGGCTTGAGCTTATCGGTGAGAAGCCGGATATACAATCTATAGACGATATACCTATTCCCAATTATGACTTAGTTAGTCTTGATAGATTCTGCGGAGTTGCACCAGTAGGAATCCTTCCCGCAATGGCGATTATGGCTTCAAGGGGATGTCCTTTCCAATGCACCTTCTGTAATACTCCTATATTCTGGGGAAAGAATGTAAGATACCGCAACCCAATATCTGTTGTGGATGAGGTAGAACTGTTACACAAGCGGTATGGTATCAATGAAATTTTCTTTCAAGATGATACCTTTAACCTCAATCATGAGTGGGCAAGCCAAATCTTTAATGAGATTATCCGAAGAGAACTTAACAAAGAGATGCTTTTCAAGCTGGATTGCCGGGTAAATGAGAAGTTAATCACTAAAGAATTTCTTGGTTTGGCTTATAAGGCGGGAGTGTGGAACATCTTTTATGGCATTGAGAGTGGTAGTCAAGAGATGCTTGACCGTATGAAAAAGGGAATAACACTCGCAGAAATCAAGCGGGCAATCAAGATGACACACGAAACTCATATCCAGACGCAGTGTAGCTTTATTGTCGGGATGCCTGGGGAGACTATAAAAACCTTGCAACAGACTGATGCTTTGATTAGTGAAATCAGGCCAACAAGATATGGTTGGGCATTCTTCTGCCCGTTTCCTAATACGGAAGCTACGAAAGAAGTAATCGCGAAGGAATACATCAAGCAAATGGATTACGCTGATTATGGCTATGGCAAGGTGCATTGTCGCACTGATGCACTCAGTTATGAGGATTTTGAAGCATTTCAAGGATTTAGTTATCAATAGGAGGTAAAGCATGGAGCAGATAATTTGTTGCCAATGCAATAAAAAGATAACAGATTTCCCATATTGGTTATTAACACAGTATCCAGAGCCTGAGAAGAAAGAATATACCTTCTGTTCTAAGGTTTGTTTAGAAGCGTGGATAAAGAATAATATAAAAGCGAGGTGAAAAGTGCCGTACCGAGTGAAAGGTTCAGCAGTCTATCACAAAAAGGGCAACCGATGGGTTAAGAAGCAGCAATGCAGTTCCCATGAAAACGCTATCAAGGCGATGCGGTTGCTCTATGGGATTGAGGGTGGGTTAGTGCCGACTGGCAAGAAATCAACTATGGATTAAGGAGGGGAATGAAACAGATAACGATTTCGGAGCTTAAGCAGCTAAAAGTTCCAGAACTGAAGGCAATCCTGCCTTGCGAGATAACTGCCGATGGGCAAGTTATTGCCGAGTTATCAGTTCGTGGCAAACTAAGCACAAAATGCCCGAACTGTGGGTTGGTCTATGATGCACAGAAGCCAGACGATGCTCCATATTTCTTCAGTTTGAAGAGGTAACTGTAGGAAACAGAGCGCAATAAATTAATCTAATGAGGGAATTTAGACTATGTCTGAACCAGAAGTTTTTGTGCCAATCAATTTTAACGAGAAGGAAGCAGGTTTTGTAGAGGCTACGACCAAAGCCAGATGGCTTTACCCGATTAGCATTGCTCCTTCAGGTGGAAACCAGATTGTAAATGTTTATATTGATGATGACGGTAATTTGGTAGTAGTTAGCGACGAATAATGAATAGGAGGTAAAAAATGGCAGGTTGGACGAACAAAGGAAAATGGAGAGACTTAGGTATGGCGTGGAGGGGAGCGACACCGCCCACAAATCTTTATGTCGCATTGGTAACCTCAGCAGTGGCTCCTACGCAGGACACTAATACACTGGGGGAGTTGACCCAGATAGCTGTCGGCAATGGATATGCTACTGGTGGTTATCAGTTGGCTAGAAACGCTACCGACTTTGATGTCTTAACTGAAGATGATGTCAATGATAGGGGCTTAATCCAAATCAAGGACGTCGTTTGGACAGCATCGGGGGGGGCCGATACCAGCATCAGGTGCTGGCGCTAGATATGCCGTGCTGACTGATGATAATGCCACCATAGCCAGCCGAGAAGTCTATGCTTATTGGGATTTAGTCAGTGATAGAACAGTATCCAGTGGGCAAACCTTGACCCTTCAGGATTGCGAACTCAGAATTAACGAAACTTAAAGGAGGCTTAAATGCCTTTCTGGAGTAAGAAGCGGAAGGTATTTCCTACTCCTGTGGATGGTATTTTTTTACCTCAAGGCTGTACGAGGGAAGGTCTTACTATGATTATCCACAGGGAATATAGCGGACAATGGTTTAAGGAGTATCCCGATAAAATAACTGCCGTTACCAAGATGCTTGCCTTCTTAAAAAGCCAATACCCAGCAATAAGCAGTTTTGTTATAAGGAAATAAGATGGCTGTTGCTTTTGATGCTGTTGCTATTCCATCTGCTGCACTCTATACTGCTACCTTTAGTTGGACACATACACCAGTTGGGACTCCAAAGGGTGTGGCTGTTATTATTGTGCAGGAGAAAGCTACTGACCAAGTATCAGGTGTAACCTACGGTGGGGTAGCTATGACTAGGGTGCGTTCTGATGTTCGCACTGTAACCGAGGCTGGTAGGGTCTACATATACTTCCTTGGTTCGTCAATTCCAACAGGTGCTCAGACTGTTCAGGTAACCTTGACAGGGACTGAAGATACCAACGCTGTTTCACTTACAGTAACTGCGACTGGAGATACGGCAGTTGATACCAGTGCAGGAGCAGATTTGGGGGTTACTGCTGACCCTTCACTTTCAATCGTGCCAACTGTTCAAGCCGAAATTTTCTATGGTATCTTCTCAGGTCTCGCGGCTCCAGTTACAACAGTTCAAACAGGCAGCACGCATGTGGCTGGCAAGGACTATGGCACTGACTCAGCGATGTGGGCAAGGAAATCGGCATCTGCTGGGACAACTATTGGCTACACGGCTGCCTCAGATGATGTTTGCCATTCTGCTTTAGCAATCAAGGAATATGCTGCTCCATTAGTTATAACCCCAACGCCGATATTTGGCATTGCTGGTATTGTTATCCCTACAGTCATTCTCGGCTCTATCAATATCATAGCTTCGGCTCTTTCGGCTATCGCTCAAGTAGTTAATCCGACAGTGATACTGGGTTCATTGTCTTTAACACCTGCTCCAGCTTCAGCGATAGGTAGTAAGGTTGACCCGACCATTCCAAGTGGTATAGTAGTTATTCCAACGCCAATTTTTGCCGTAGCCAGTAAGGTTGACCCTGCCGTAATTCTAGGCTCTTTAGTTCTGACCCCGGGCGGTTTAGGTGCAGTAGGGGGCAAACTTGACCCAGTGGTTATTCTGGGGAGCATAGTTATAATCCCTTCGCCAATAGATGTCTGGGGTGGAAGGGCTAATCCAACAGTCAATATTCAAACTCTTTATATCTATGTGGCTCCCAATGGAGCTAATAGTCGGTCTACATCAAAGCAATTTACTTATCAATTAGCTGGTAGGATTCATAGAAAATACGCAAAAATTTAAGGGGGTGAAACTATGCCATATTCAGAAACACAAATCATCGCTCGCATTTCAACGGTTCTTCAGGATACCGGTACAGCTATTTGGGGAACTGGTGAAATTGGTCAAGGTATCGCCGATGCGGTAAGAGAGGTAGCAAATTATAGGCCAAATATCGGTCTGGCAACTGTAACTACCAGTGAGGGCACAAAAGATATTAGCATCAGTGGAGTCAGCAATTTGCTACATGGCTATGATGAGGAGAGCATTGAGGCGGTGGAGTTCCGTGAAGATAAGGAGCCGAAGCACTTCAGGAACTTCAAAATTCACGGTAGCAGATTGATGATGGATATTTCCTTCGAACCAGATGCCTCAGAGAATGTCCGTCTATATGTGCGTCAACCTCATGTTGTTGTATCCGGGACAGCGACAGCGACTAATACACTAGATTCTGAACTAGAGCGATTACTGATTGACCTTGTGGCAGCCAGATTAGCGATGAATAAGGGAAGGTCTTATATAAATAAGGTCAATGTAGGAGGTACTAGACCGTTTGGTGAAATACGACTCTGGGGTCAAGATAAATTGATTTTGACTTTAAGGGAATTAAAAGCGTTAAAAAAGCCAAGTATACAGGAAGAATGGCCAAAGGTAGTGTAAATGAGGAGCTTAACAAGCACACTCTTAACAGCTCAGAAATCAGATAGTATTGACCCAAAGCCCAAGATAGTGCTGACTCAGGGTGCTAATTCGTATACCTATGAAGATGACCGGATAAAGTATATCCAGCACTCGGAGGAGATGGGCAGACAATCGGCTCAAGTGGTACTGGATAATTCAGATGGCGCATTAACCAGCCTTGACCTGAAAGGATACCAGGGTGTTATCTCAGGCGGTTTAGTGAGCACAAGTGGAAGCGAATACAGTGCTCATGCTCCATTATATGTAATTGCTCAGCAACTTCAGTCAAGAGGAGGTGTTCTCTTCTGCTTATTAGCCTTAGCTGGTATTCCCAATCTTTTGAGTGCTGATAAAGCCAGTGGCGAATATACCCCTGATAGTAGCGATACCCAAACAGTCAAAACGCTAATCCGAAAAATACTTGGCGATACTGGCGTTACGATTCTTTCAGTCTATAGTCACTGCACCTTATACGATGCCAGCTTCGATAGCGAGGATGACCTGATTGACAGCTATAAGCCGAGAGATAGCTTTACAATCAGACTGAATTCCAATCGCTTAGACAAGATACAGGAGCTTCTGGCCTATACCAAGTGCATCATGCGGGCACAGGCTGATGGCAAGATCCATATCTTCAAGCCTATAATATCCACATCAACGGCATGGCAGGCAAGTCATGCCTATGTTGTAAACGATACAGTCATACCAACCACGGCAAATGAGGTTGAGTATAAATGCACGACGGCCGGCACATCGGGAGGAACCGAACCAACTTGGCCTACAGAGGTCGGGCAAACTGTCACTGATGGGACCGTAGTCTGGACAGTAAGTTACGACTACGACTACAGACTCACCTCTGGCTATCATACTTTCCTTGAGAAATCCTACCGCAAGAGATTGGTTATTCCAAACTACATTCAGGTGGATTCTTTAGCCAGCCAATCCACAGCCTATACTGGCTATGCTGAAGATACAGAGAGCTCGGCTCTGATTGCAAAGCGAGATTTTAAAAGGATGCGGGTTGACAGTAATGCGCAGGCAACAAGCATCGCCACCGCTATTCTTTCCCACTATCAGCTCGAAGCGGAAAGAGGACATGGATTAGTTCCTATCAATCTGGGACAGGAGATTGGGGATTTTGTAAAGATAAAAGATAGTAGAGAAGACGATTATCGCGTTGGTAATGTCCTTTATATTAACCGTGTCTACCGTCCAGGTCTCTACCAAATGGAAATCCGCTTTGGCAAACTGGGATTGGCCAGTCTGCTTGGGACTGCCTCGCCCAGTGCTGGCGGTATAACTGACCTGCAGGCTTTGTGGGATTATATCATGTGGCTTCAGAGCCTCATAGAACAACTCACAGCCGCCGTGGCAGGCATACAGGATTGGATAAACTGGTTTTACTCATATATCTTTATAGACGCCTCCGGGGATATTGTTCTTAACCCCAAATATAACAGTTGGGTTCAGATTATTGGGGATTTAAGTATCACCTCTGAAGAGTTCTTTGGTTTGATGCTGGCGAGTAGTGATTCTTTCCTTCGCTGGTATGATAAGGGCGGAACACTAGACCATACTTTCCGCCCTGAAACGACAGGTCACGGCAAACTCGGAGATGCCTCTTATAAGTGGTTATCGGGTTATATCAACAAGGCTTACCATAATACCAGATTGCAGATTCCAGTCGGAACGGATATGTATGATTAAACATGGCTATAACAAGTGTTGAAGTCCATGCTATATGCCGGCGTAGTAGTCCCCATGACTCGTCTTGGGCTGCTCATTGTCGGATTGCCCCATATACTCAATGGACGAAATGGTATTACGGAACAGAAGAAAATCTTACAGATAGTTATGCAGAGTATTCATATACTTGGGCAACCAATCCGGATACTAGTGGAGTTTGGACTCTAAATGACATTATTGTTAATGCGGTTTTTGGAGTCTGGTTATGGCAAACAGTAGCTGGAACTGGAGATGCACGATGCACTCAAGTTTGGCTTGTTGTTAACCAAGATGAAAGCCCAGCGAGTTTTATTCTCAGACCATGTTTAGGGCCATCACCTGGGAGAACTGACCCAGAAAAAGTCCTTACTAATGATGGCGATAGCTCCTATGTTTGGTACACAACTAGCGGGGAAACTCCACGTTTCCCAAATGCTGGCGGTTCTTTTGCATGGCGTGTTGGGCATGGTGCTCTTAGTCTTGGTTTTATTTGGATTGAAGCGACTCAACTACATTATATTGACCAATATACTACCCAAATCGGGCTGGAACGTGCCATTACAGGAACAGATACCACAGTAAATGGAACTGCTGGCCATCTCTGGGTAGAAGGGGTAAATCTACACTACATAGACCAGAATGGAGATGAAAGATGGTCGGCGGGAACATTAGAAGGAGCTACTGGAAAGACTTCGGGTCAGTTCTGGATAGAGCTAACTAAATTAAGATACATAGATGCCAGTGGAAATGAAAGATATATAGAAGGGACAATAGTATGAACGACAAAATTAAGCTTTTACTGGCATTACTCCTGATTTTGTTCACAGCTGGCTGGGCATTTTACACAGTCAATCTTACTTTTGTAGCCATTGCAAAGCTAAGAGTATCGGATATTATTTCTGTGGCAGGTGCCAGTGGATTGCTGGGAAGTTTAGTTACCCTGCTAACCCTCGTGTACCAACATTATTTTAGGAAAAAACTAGGGGAGTAAAAAATGAAACCTACGGACTTAGCATACTTTGCTGGTATTTTTGATGGCGAAGGTTGTATTGTTATCCATAACCAAAAACATCAATGCAAATCGGGTGTAATTTCTACCAATTCTCATATTGAGATAAACTTTGGGAATGTAAACGAATGGATTGTGAGGCTATTTCAGTTTAATTTTGGTGGTAGTATATATTCTGAGAAACATTTTCCTCGGCAGACTCTCTGGAGATGGCAATGTGCATCCAAAATAGCATATGAATTTCTCCAGATTATTACTCCATATCTTAAGTTAAAAAGGGCACAGGCTGAAATCGCTTTGAATTTCCAGAGAAGAAGGAAATATAGGGGTCATATCCTGCGCAATGAAAAGGAAATAGTCTTAGACCAAGTAGATAAGATTTTAATAAGTAATCTAAATAAGAACCGCAAATCAAAGCCAGAATAGGAGAAAAACCGATGCCTTTTGAGTTCACAGAATATCACGCAAAACTCATAGAGGAAACACACGATAAAGTCATCAAGATTGAAACTATCATCGGCAATGGCACTCAGGGTTTATTCCAGCAAGTTAGAAATAATACAAAAGCCATCACGAAGATATGGCTTATCCTTGCTTTCATAGCTGGTGGGGGCGGCCTCGGGCTCGGCATTATTGAGTTGATAAAGTTCATGAGGTGAACAATGAACTGGAAGAAATGGTTAAAGTTTGACCCCTACAAGAAACTTTGGAGTTTAATCGGAAAAAGACCCTGGACTTATATCTACAGGGATGTTTACCATAAATACGAAATCTGCATACAGGCTCAATGGTTCTGGACAGCCGTATTAGTGTTTTGGCTATTCGGTTTTAACATCCCCATTAAATTACTTGGAATCGGCTGGGCAATCTATATTTATGGCTATATCAATGGGCACTTCTTCTGGGGCACAAAGTATATTAAAAATGAAGCAGAACAGGGAAAGAAAATTGGATGATGCTAAGGCGATTGAGACGGCCGAACTGCAACTTGACCATCTGATTGAGGTCATGCACAAGGACCTTAATTACTGGCAGATATTGCGGCTCTTCCTCAACGCCTCCATTGTGCTTCAAATGAGGGCTGACGTGGAATATTGGGTTCGACTTAGAAACTAACTCGCTCTGTAGTCAAAATCTAAGCCCCTAAAAATTCCCCTTAATGGTATTCTATGGTAAAGTCTCCTTCGTGTTCTTCCCATTTGGCCTGTTACCGGTGATGAGCGTTCCCTGGTGATTATCGTCCCCCTATTTTCCCTCTTCCCCCTCTCCTTCAAAGGAGAGGGGGACTTTTTTTATTTACACGCTATCAGGTCAATTCAATCGTAAAATAAATATTCAAAAATTGCCAAAAACCTGTTGACAATGGTAATACCGAGTGGTAAAATGGTATTACCATGAAAGAAAGAGATACAGTAATACTTCCAGTGAGGATTAAAAAAGACTTGATGGCTCGGGTCAATCAAAGAGTAACTCAAAAAGCGGTGTCTCGTAATAGTTGGTTGAATTGGGCAATCCAGAACGGCTTAAGAAGCCATAAGAAGAAGGAAAGGAGCTAGCAAATGTTAATAGGTGATAAATACAAAGTCGAAAGTGACTCATTGGGCGTCACACTGTATAAAAAGAGAAGGTCCAGAAAGACCGGTATTATCAGATGGCAACCGGTTGCTTATTTTGCCACTATCGGAAATTTGCTGAAATATATGATAAACCTTGAAGTCAACGAAACTGGATTTACAGATCTGATAATCATTAATAAAAAACTGGATGAACTTATGGGGGTGGTAGAGAAGTTTAGAATGCCACAGAAAACGCTACAGCGTGTAAGGCGTATGCCAAAGGGATGTGGTTAATGGTAGCCCGCTAATAAATAAGAGGAGAGGAGAACAAATGAGACCTGAAGCGATTTATGATGCCATAGAAGAGAAAAGACTTGAGGAAAACGTTGAATCAACAAAGGTTCGTTGTCCGGAGTGTGATAGTACCCATATATTTTTAGCTAAAGAGCCAAAACAAATCTATTACCGTTGTCTACGGTGTCGGCAAGAATGGACACTAGATTTGAAGGTAATATGAACAATTCTTCGCGATGTAGAGAGAAAACCGAAGGAAGGATCGGGCGATACCGGACATACAAATGTCACAGATGCGGGACGAAATTCCAGCAATTCAGGCGTATATCATTGCCAGAGGATGAGCGATTCTGTTTTGAGTGCGTGGAAAAGGCGGTAGAGAGACAGAAGAATAGGAAAGGAAACCTAAAATGACATCATCAGGCTAAAGAAACCCCAGATTCTGAGTGAAGCTGAGAAAATTCTTAAAATTAAGGGTGAGAGAATTAATGAGCAAAATGAAATCGAGCAGATGCCTATTTTGTGGTAAGCCTATACAGAGACATGACTCCAATAGAGTCTCGATAAGAGTTGGGGAGAATAACGGTAAGGATGCTTATAAAGAGGCACACCTTGCCTGCCAACAAGCACAGAGGTAAATAGTCAAAGCTGTAGAAGTGAGACGGCAAGAGGAAAGGAGGTAGACAATGACCATAGACGAAGCTATCAGAGTCCTAACCCGTTTAGCTCAGTCTGAAGCCGAACTCTGGAACAAAGGGGACTCTGCTGCTCTCCTGATGGCGAGGGGAGCCCTGGAGCGCATACAAGAACGAAGACGGCAAGCAGGAAGTTTGGATGATGCCTGGTTACCAGGAGAGACCGAGGAGTAGGAAAAAAGGTAATGACAAAATATACCTTCGAAGAACTTAAAGAACAAATTAACTTCTACAAGCAACACCAAGGACGCTATAGGAATTATATTATCGCTTCAATCCTCAGACAAACGGCGGAAACACTTGGCGTGGATATAGCTAATCAACTTATAGAGGTGTGCAATTTAGAGGATTATGGTTGGCATAAGGAAGTTTGAGAGGTTAAGGATGTTCTGGCACAGTAGGGGGTTCCCCACTCTCCTACCTAGAATGAATTGTCAAGAGGAGATAGGCAGATGAGAATTCTAGGCTTCAGTAAGAAGTGGGCAAAGCTTCACCTTGAGTTGCCAGTCGAGCAACGGCCCCCTTTCACGATCTTTCGATTTCCCCGAAAGGATGCTCCCAAAGGCCGTGACTGGCACCTGCAGGAACAAGTTCAGATAGTCTACCACCCGCGGAGTAAAGAACGCGTAGTGCTGGGGATTGCAGAATTCACAGAGCAGAAGGAATCGGGATTTACACCTGAATCTATTCCGCCCTCAGATCAAGAGGCTGTTGCTGATGGTTTCCGTAGCTCGATTGATATGACCAACTGGATGTATTCACAATATAAAAGTCGTATCTATTGGCAACTTATGTACAAGTGGACTCTCAAATGGATAGCGGCAGACCCTTTATAAAGCTATTAAACGCAGTTGACAATCACTATTAAAGTAAAGGAGGTAGACAGTGCAGAAAATAATTATTAACCACATATCAGTAAAGACCGGGACTGGGGATAAGGGACCTTGGACAATCACCACGCTCACTGATGAAAAGGGGGCGAGATATAGTTCCTTCGATACCGCTCTTTCCCATCTTACCAAAGGGACAGTGCTTGAAATTGAGCCCGAGGTCAAGGGGCAGTTCATCAACATCAAGGAATACAAGATTCTTCAGGAGGGGACAGTTCCCCCCGGGATAGCTCCCACGACGCCATCCAATGGTGATGAAAGACAAGCCAGCATCGAAACGCAGACGGCGGTAAAACTAATCTTCGAGGCATACCTTAAAGTGGCAGAGTTGGCAGTTAAAGGCGGGACCATTGAACCTCGCCTTGTCAACCTTTTCAGCCGGGTCCTTGATTGGTGTGATGCAAGAATACCAGTGGGAAAGCCCCTAGCCATAAAATCATATGCAAAACCTGAGAGTCCGCCAGAATCACAACCTGACACGTCTGAGGGGCATTTCAATAATGCCGGTGAGTTCTGGAAAGCGGCTACCAAAAGATGGGATAAGGCCCAGTCAGATCTGGTGGTGATTCTTGAATTGAACAGCGCCAAGGATGTTAAAGATTTTGATTGGGCATGGCTAGAACTAGAAAAGAAATGCGGAAAATAAGGATATACGATATAGCCCCTAGAAATTGATTGCAGAGAGAGGGGAAATAAATCCCTAAAAAAGTATTGACAAACTGTAAGAACCAGTGTAATATATATTTATGCTTGACTTAACTATCAGCACTCACGATTTAGTTACTCTGAGTGAAGCGGCAAAAATGCTAGGTGTGAGCCGCCCTACCGTTTACAATTTCATTGCCAAATATCAATTACACCCTATTGTTATCGGGCGGAATCGTTATCTCTTACGCTCTGAGGTTGAAAGGCTAAAAGAGGATGGCTAGAGGACGGATGCTCTCCAAAGGCATTAGCCTTGATGAAAAAGTAAACGCCTTATCAGATGATACCGCACGGCTTTTGTTCACCTGGCTAATTCCACACCTTGATGTAGAAGGAAGAATGTATGGAGATGCCCGTCTTTTTCTCAGTATTGTTGCGCCGCGCCGCAATATTTCATTAAAAAAAGTTGAAAAATACCTCATGGAGTTTGAAAACTTTGGGTTAATTTTACGTTATTGCATCAATGGAAACATTTATTTATGCGCACCGAACTTTGAAAAACACCAAACAGGATTGCGAAAAGAGAAAGAGGCTCCCTCTCAAATACCTCCAATTTCTACTGACTTACTTCGGACTAAATCCGTCATTACTCCGTCCTTAGTCCCCCCTAAGAGAAGTTTAAGTTTAAGAGAAAAGAAGTTTAAGAGAAAGGAAGTAGAAGCAACAACGACCTTTGATACTTATAAAGAAAAATTAAGGTTAAAATACCCTAGTTTAAATGTTGATGATGAATGGGAGCTTTGCCAAATATGGTATCGTGATAACAAAAAGGTGATAAAAAGTCCTTCATTAGCACTCGCAAACTGGATGCTCAAGGCAAGCCAGATTGCAGAAGAACACAAAGGAGGGCAATATGGAAAGAATAAGGGACATTCTCCCCCGCGTGCTACTCCAACTTATACCGAGCCTGAAGACCTATGACCATCCTGAAGATGACCCCGATTATCGAGAACCCTCCTTAGAAGAGGGACGCCGGGCTTATCTTCTGGATGCCGGTGTCACGGACTTGGATAATACCTTTGACAAGATGAGAGTCCCGCCTGGATTTTCCGACACATTGGCGGCATTCAAGGCTTTGGCTGAGGGCAAAGGTAAACCTATTCTCATGGTTTATGGCCCGGCTGGCAATGGTAAATCGAAATGCTGCGAGGCGCTGGTCATCGCCCTTTATAGTCGGGGAATCAGGGCAAGGCGTGAGAAATGGTCGGACATTATTCGTTTCACACTGAAGGCAACATTCAACAGAAAGCATCCCGAAGAAGGGCCATCTTATGAGCAGGCTTTCAGGGTATTACGGGAGAAGAAATATCTTATCATAGATGATATTGGCATGGGCTCGACTGGGGGGAACTGGGAATGGGGCGAACTTGAGGACATAGTTGACTACCGGCTGGAACACAAATTATTTACAGTGTTGACTACGAATCTTGACATTAAGGATATGCCGCCTCGAATAATATCCAGGCTGAGGGACAAATCCAGATGCACCCTTATCCACAACAAGAGTGCGGATCAAAGGCCATTGGGGGGAAAATGAACGAACTTAAATTGGCCATTCTCAATCAACTAAGCAAAGGCAGAAACAAAGCTATTAAAGGAAACCTGATAGCCAAGAGATTAGGCTTACGAAATGACCGGGGTATTAGGCTAGCCATAAGGGAACTGATAAGGGATGGTATCCCAGTCGCTTCATCAGTCAAGCCTCCATTGGGATTCTTCATTGCCGAAACCAAGGAAGAGGCTGAAGAATATAAGGCGGTATTAAAAGGGAGATTAGTCGAGGACGCCTATAGACGCAGGGACTTCAAGAGGGCGGCAAGGAAATTGATTAGACCTGAGCAGTTGGTGTTGATAAGGGCATAGAAAGCAAGATGAATCCACAAATCAGGCTAATCCTGAGATTACTTAACGTGCTTTTGTAAAGCGAAAGGAGGATTAGGATGTTTAGAATTAAAGTAGGCACATACAAGGGCAACGAGATTTTCTATAACGCGGGGGAAAAAAGGTTTACGTCTGATGTTTTTGACATAGAGATCACAGCTCCTACTCAGGAAGAACTGGAAAAAAAGATTGATGCAGCATTGAAAGCTAGTGGCCTCTTCCCCGTGAAGGTTATTCGTGTGGAAAGTCGTGTAATACAGTATGGGCGCATTACCACCTATGACCCAGAGACGAAAAGGTTCTGGTTTGTGAGGGACGACGGACAAAGAGAAATGCCATGGAATGCTAATTATTATTTTCTTGATACCGTGGGCAATCGAGTCATTGCCGGGGAGATTCAAAGTTTAGCACAAGAGATAGACAGAATTTCTAAACAGATTGACGACCGTAAGCAGAGCTTGGAAAAGCCAGTCGATGAGTATTACAAAGAGGCTCAAGCGAAATTAACAGCGTAATCAATTTACAAAAAGTGGGAAGGTAAAGTAGGAGGTGGGAAAACAATGACACTCTCAAAAGAAGAAGCACGCAAAATAGGCACAGAATCTGCTGCTAAGGTTAAGGATAAAATAGACTTTCTGAACTGTAGATGTGGTTTGCCAAAGGGCGTTAGGGTGCCGAAGCCCGATTCAATGATTGTGCCGTGTGAAGACGTTGACGCTTACACTAAAAACAGTGCCATGAAACGGACTCTTTACCATGGCTCGGCTGCTATTGACCGTATAGTAACTGAAGGTTTCACTCTCGATGTTCCGAGAGCGCATGACCCTGGAGATTTTGGGTGGGGCATCTATCTATCTGATAGCATTCGCAGGGCTTATAGTGCTGGTGGTATTGATGTTAGGCCAGGGCAGGAAAGAGTCGTTGCTGTTGCGGTTGACATCCGTAACCCCTTAGTGCTGAAATGCCCGTATACTGTTTGCGAAAAGCCAGAGACGACGGGTGACAAGCTCATTTGGAATCTTAGGCAGCAGTATGGGGATACGGTTCATGGCTTGAGTGACGAGGAGGCTCAGAACTTATACAAAGAGGGTAAAAGTCGAGACGAAATAGGCGAAATAGCAGCACTCAATAGGGAAAAGGCTGCCAAGAAGTGGGCTGAGGAAATCCAGAAGGCGGGATATGATAGCGTAATATGGGAACGAGGGGAGGAGTGGAAAGGCGGGCCGGTAGAACACGAGGTTGTAATTTTCGACCCGTCAAAAGTGAAGATTATCGGGAGTCGGTGTCATAAATCAGGTCATGATAAGTCGAAAGGTAATGAAAGGGCTAATAGTTAGAGTTCTAATCTTCCTTGAAATTTTGCCTCTCAAACTGTTCCCGAAATTCTACTGTGCAGTTCTGGCAAAGTTGAGGCTGATATGAAACTATCCTACCTAGATAAGCTCTATTCTGAATTCATCCGGAAGAGGGCCATCAAAAGAGTTCAGGGATGTGAACGTTGCTTCAATGGGAAATCGTCTTGGAAGGATTTACAGACATCGCATTTCTATGGCAGGTCCCGGCGCTCGGTGAGATTTGATGAAACGAATGCCACTGGACTCTGTGGAGCCTGCCACATGTTTCTTTCCAGTCATCCCCAGGAGCATTATGAGTGGTTCAGAAATTATATTGGAGAAGCTGAGTTTATGTTTCTTGAGGGGCGGATGCGCCAGATAGGGAAGGTGGATGAGAAACTTTTGGCTATCTATTATCAAGAAAAGA
>ERZ1292632.559-Hain-H43-01um-R2-559-length-41010-cov-8_pt1 | contig 41010 bp, 49 predicted proteins | sample MGYA00564407_ERZ1292632 | MGnify/ENA primary metagenome ERZ1292632 (study PRJEB36523, sample SAMEA6512637) | groundwater metagenome | collected 2019-01-08 | study: AquaDiva: Metagenomics assemblies of 32 groundwater samples | reverse complement strand
TCCAATTGGACTGTATAACAAAGGGAGGTATAGACAGGCAGGCGACGACTACGGTGGAGGTTGGCGATTAACCGCTACAGACCAAAAAATTCGAGGATTTTGTGTGCGACGGGTTCCTTCATAGGAACTTCCTCCGCATATTCGGTCAGGAAGCTGCGTACCGCGTGCGGATCAATATTTTCAAGCGGAATAATAAGATTCGGAGCCATGAGTTTGGTTGTGTCGATGAGGAGCAGTGGGCGGTCGAGCCCCTCTTCCTCCACCCAGAAGGAGACAATCTCTTCGTAGCGATGCATCGTGTCGCCGATACGCACGCCGCGGTCCGATATCTCGAAGCGTACAAGGTCGGGCGGGACGTTGGCGAGCATGCCGAGGATGCCGGCGGCGATGAGAATAAGAATCGCAAAAAGGATGTTGTGGAAGAGGATGCTTGTGAGTGCTGCCGAAACGGCGACGACACCGAGCGCCCAATACCAATCGCTGCTGCGCGGTATGTGTTCGTGCTCGTACGCGTTCCATCGCAAAACGGTTCGTTGTGGGGGCATTGCGGTTATTGTATCGCGTTTTGCAACACCTATTTGAGGCAAGACGGAAGAAGGTGAGTATAAGGGTCACCCTCGACTAAGGAGTGGTATACTGGACGAGTGGCCGAGTCACATAAAAGAAATCCAAATACGGTATGCCTCGTTTGCAAGAAACCCATCTACAGGAGGCCAATTGAAATGCAGAAAAACGGAGGACGATTATTTTGCGGCCTCGCCTGTTACGGGATTTCTAATCGAAAGGAAAGGCCGTGTGTGATGTGTGGAAAGTTAATTCTTGCCAGTGCAAACAAGAAAACGTGCAGCAGAACATGTGCGAATAAGAACCGGGCTGGGATTAAATATAAGATTGGCAGTCCAAGGGACAAGGTAAAAGACCAGAGAAGCATAAAATTACGCCTCATCTCAAAACGGGGAAAGAAGTGTGAGCGATGCGGTTTCGCTAAACTCGAGATTTTGCATATACATCACAAGGACAGGAACAGAACGCACAATGAAATGGACAATCTCGAACTAATTTGCCCTAATTGCCACGCGGAAGAACACTACTTAGAAAATAGCTGGCTCAGTGGTACTGTAAGCGATTGAAGAGGGAGGGGTCGGATAGCGGTTCATTCCAGCGCACTTGAAATGCGCCAGGTCGCAAGGCCTCGTGAGTTCGAATCTCACCCCCTCCGCCAAAGTTGTGTGATAGATGCATACCAAAAACGACGGTGCATATCCGGTTTTTGCATTTCACAAAAATATTGTAATGTTGCGCGAATGGACCTCACACCGCTTACGCAGGCCGAATACGATGCGCATATTGCGGATAATTCGCTCCGTATCGCCTTTGTCGGCATGTCGAACGTGGGCAAGAGCTATCGCTCCAAGGTGCTCCGCGACCAGTTCGGGTTCGACTGGTATCAGGTGGACAAAGAAATAATAAAATCTCTCGGTTTTTCAGGGATGGAAGAAATTGCCGAATGGCTCGGGCTTCCCGACAGTCCCACGTATGGGGTGCGCGAGCGTGAGTATCTCGACTCGGAAGCGAAGCACACGAAAGTGGATTTTATTGATACCGACCGGAATCTCGTATTTGATACGACAGGGAGCGTCATCTACCTTGAGAAGCCGACGACGCAGTGGCTGCAAGAAAATTGCCTCATCGTAAATCTCGAAGCGGGCGAGAAGTATATTGATACAATGATACAAAAGTTTTTTGAGCAGCCGAAGCCGGTGGTTTGGAACGGCATGTACGTTCAAAAACGGGGTGAGACGCAGAAAGAAACACTCGAACGGTGTTTTCCCGCACTCCTGCGTGACCGCCTCAAGAAATATCGGGGCATGGCGCATGTAAACGTGCCCGTCGCTGACCTGTACGACAAGAGCGGTCGCGAGACGATAGCTATCATACGTTCGCGCTTGCCTGCATGACGATATGAAAATGATAAGCACGCGGGATGCAGCGAAGGTGGGATGGTCGTACAAAGATGTACTACTCGCGGGCCTGGCTCCCGACGGGGGCTTATATGTTCCGTCCGAATATCCGCAACTTTCCCGCGCGGAACTCGAGACACTCAAAAGTGCTCCGTATCTGGATATCGCTTATGCCGTCAAGAAGAAATTAATCGGGGGTGATATTCCCGATGAAGAGTTGCGCCGCATGGTAGAGCAGGCGTATTCGGAGAGCTCTTTTGGTGCCGCAGAGGGAGGAAATATCGTCCCGTTGGTGAAAGTGGAAGAGGATTTTTATGTGCAGCAGCTTTCTCTCGGTCCGACCGCAGCATTCAAAGATATGGCCATGCAGCAGCTCGGCCAAGAAATGGATTATGAACTCAAAAGGCGTGGTGAGCACCTGACCATTCTCGGCGCGACTTCGGGCGACACGGGCTCTGCCGCCGAGGCCGCCTTCAAGGGGCTCGGTACCGTGACGCTTTTTATGCTCAGTCCCGAAGCGGGCATGAGCGCATTCCAGAAGGCGCAGATGGGCATGCTCTCGGGCGGCAATATTTTCAATATAAGTGTGCGCGGACGTTTTGACGACTGTCAGGACTTGGTGAAGGAGCTGAAAGGGGAGGAGGAGTTCTCGAAACTCGGCGCGGTCAATTCGATAAACTGGGGAAGAATTTCATCGCAAGTACCGTACTTTGTTTCGGGATATCTACAGGCCGCGGCGCGTGTCGGCGACCCTGTGGATTTCGTCGTGCCGAGCGGTAATTTCGGCGACATGCTCTCGGGCTATATCGCCAAGCAGATGGGTGTACCTATCCGCCGCCTCATCGTCGCAACCAACGAGAATACCGTTCTCGATAAGCTCTTCAGGACAGGTGTATACGAGCTCGCGTCGGCCCAGGTAACGTCGAGCCCGTCCATGGATATTTCAAAAGCGTCGAATTATGAACGGCTGGCGTTTGATGTGCTCAGGAGGGACGCTGCGGCACTCACAAAGTACATGAAAGAATTCGAATCGAAGAAGTGCGTTGACTTGAAAGATTATGGTGCGAGCGCGGATGATTTTGCCGCACTCGGATTCTCAAGCGATAGCTCGACACACGCCAATCGCCTGCAGGCGATACGGGATGTATACAAGAAATGTAAGTACGTCATTGACCCGCACACGGCAGACGCGGTTTCGGTAGGTTTCCGCGAGAAAAAACAGGACTCTGTGCCGATGGTATGTATGGGGACGGCATTGCCGGTGAAGTTCGAAGACACGATACAAGAAGCGCTCGGATTTATCCCGGAACGGTCCGCGAGATTCAAAGACCTCGAAAAAGCGCTGCCGGAAAATGCCTTCCACGTCATTGATATAGATGCGGAGCAACTGCGGCAATACATCCGCGCAAATGCCTGAAAACGACTCTGCTATCATGTTCGAATGAAGCAAGAGACTGCGCTTAAGGTTTTGCAGACAGGGGTGAATGTTTTTCTCACGGGCGAGCCGGGTAGCGGCAAGACGCATACGGTGAATGCGTATGTGCAGTGGTTGCGCGAGCGCGGCATCGAGCCCGCTATTACGGCCTCGACGGGAATCGCCGCGACGCACATTCACGGCATGACCATCCACTCCTGGAGCGGCATCGGCATCAGGCAGGATTTGAGCCTCTACGACATCGACAAAATAGCGCAAAATGAGCGCGTCGTGCGTCGTGTACGCGATGCGAAAATACTCATCATCGATGAAGTCTCAATGCTCTCGTCCAAGACGCTCGCAATGGCCGAAGCGGTGTGCCGGGAAATCCGGCAAAGGCAGGTGCCGTTCGGCGGGCTCCAGGTCGTGCTCGTCGGAGATTTCTTCCAACTACCGCCCGTAGTGCGACGCGACGAGAATCAGGAAACCGAGCCGCAGATATCTTTTGAAACGGGGGAAATCGAGGAGCCGTCGCACTTCGCGTTTTCCTCGCGGGTGTGGAAAGAGCTCAATCCGCTTGTTTGCTACCTGTCCGAACAGCACCGGCAGGAAGACGCGGCATTTCTCGACATCCTCTCCGGCATCCGTCGCGGCGCATTTTCGCCGGCTCACCGCACACTTCTTGATTCACGGCGCACTGCGTCGGGACGCGATGGCACGACACAGCTGTATTCGCACAATGCCGATGTGGACCGCATCAACGATGTGGAGATAGGAAAGATTTCGGGAGATATGCGCACCTTTGCCATGACATCGCAGGGCAAAGACACGCTCGTAATGAGTTTGAAACGCGGCTGCCTCTCGCCGGAGACGCTTGCGCTCAAGATTGGTGCGCGCGTGATGTTCACCAAGAACGATACCGAGCACAAATATGTGAACGGCACGCTCGGTACCGTTACGGGTTTCGTAAAAGAAGGCGGGTACCCCGTTGTTAAAATAAACTCAGGGCGAAGTGTTATCGCCGAACCTGAAGAATGGCACATCGAAGACGGCGGGCGGGTACTCGCGAAGGTCACGCAGATACCCCTGCGGCTTGCGTGGGCGATTACGGTGCACAAAAGTCAGGGGATGTCGCTCGATGCGGCGCATATGGACCTGTCACAGGCGTTTGAGTACGGTCAAGGCTATGTGGCGCTCTCGCGGGTGCGGACGCTTGCAGGGCTTTCTCTATCGGGCCTCAATGAGCGCGCACTTGAAGTGCATCCGGAAGTCGCTGCGCGCGACCGCGATTTCAAACTTCAGTCGGCCGCAGCGCGGAAGGCATTCGAGGCCATGGAGGAGAAAGAGCATGCGGCGCTCGCGCGCAATTTCGTACATGCGAGCGGCGGGCGAGATGCGGGAAACGCTCCGGTTGCGCGCCGGGAGGCAGTGCCGAACGTCGCCGCAAAGAAATACTCGGTCGAAGAGATGCGTAAGAAATATCCCAATGCGTATCGCCCGTGGAGCAAAGAGGAGGACGCAAAACTCGCCGCGTTGTTCAAGGCGGGAGGCAAGACAAAGGTAATAGCGGAAGCGTTGGGGCGGCAAGCCGGTTCTATCCGTGCGCGTCTCGAAAAGCTCGGTCTCCAGTCGACTAAATAATAATTTGTTCTAAAATCAGCTTATGGATACTTCGCTCAAATATCTCACTCTGAATACCGGTGCCAAGATGCCGCTTATGGGCCTCGGGACCTGGAAGTCAGGCCCCAATGAGGCGGGAGATGCGGTTGAGTACGCCCTCACCGAAGCCGGATACCGCCATATTGATTGCGCTGCCGCCTATGGCAACGAGAAAGAAATAGGGGAGGCGCTCGGGCGGGTTTTTAAGAGTGGGAAGGTGCAGCGGAAAGACGTGTTCATCACAAGCAAACTTTGGAACACGGCGCATGCACGCGATGCGGTGCGTCCCGCGTGCGAAGCGACGCTCAAGGACCTGGGGCTCGACTACCTCGACCTCTATCTCGTGCACTGGGGTATGTCGACGTCCGATTCGCACTGGGCTGTTGATGAGAACGGCGTTCTTGCACTTGACCCGGTCCCGTACCGCGAGACGTGGGAAGCGATGGAAGAATTGGTGGAGGCGGGGCTCGTAAAGGCGATAGGCGTCGCCAATCTTTCCGTCGCGCAACTCATCGACCTGCTTTCGTATGCGAAGATACGTCCCGCGATGAATCAAGTAGAACTGCATCCGTATTTGCAGCAGTCGCGCCTTGTTGAGTTCTGCCAGTACCGCGAGATTGCGGTGACCGCCTATTCACCGCTCGGCCGGCCGGGTGCCGCCGAGATGGCCGGCAAGCTCGTAGACGACGAAACAATCGTGAAAATCGCTCACGCTCACAAGAAAACTCCCGCACAGATACTGCTGCGGTGGGGTATACAGCGGAATACGGTCGTCATCCCCAAGAGCACTCACCGCGAACGCATACAGGAGAACATCGACATCTTTGATTTCGAGCTTTCCGCGAAAGAGATGGAGGCAATTGCGGCGCTTGAGCGGGGAGAGCGGCTCGTGGATCCGTACGAATGGGGGAAAATCCCTTATTTCGGCTAGTAGCCAACTCATGAGCATGTACACAGGTATCGTAGAGACGGGCTCGAAGCGTGCGGCAGCGCTTGGGTATCCGACGATAAATATTCCGCTCACGGATACGGATGTGTCGGGCATTTATGCGGCGTTGGTCAAAGTGGGTGAGGAAGAGTACGAGGCGGTCGCCTTTGCCGACCAGAGGCGCAAACTCTTGGAAGCGCACATCTTGGACTTTTCCAAAGATCTCTACGGATGGAATGTGAAAATTCACCTGTTGAAAAAGGTGCGCGAGAACAAGAAGTTTACGGACGATACGGACTTGAAAGAGGCGATTATGGAGGATGTTGCGGCCGTGCGAGCATACTTCAAAAAGTAGTGCCTGCCCCGTTAGAGCACGTTTGAAAACCTACACCGCGGGGCGGGCTCCTCCACGGTCGCTATCTGCATCTGCTGATGCAGCGCTCAGTCTCGCCGCCGTCGCGGCTGCGAAGACCGCGGAGAAGCCCGCCCCTTGCTCCGGTTAAACACTTTCAAACATGCTCGGGAGGCTTCTAAGAAGCTCTCTAATGGGGTAGAATACCCTTCATCATGACACCGCGCCGCTCCATCGTACTTTTTGGCCCCGCACTCGTGTTCATCGCTGCAGCACTCTGGGCGACGGATGCTCCCTTCCGTACGCATCTCACACAGGGGCTCAGCTCCAATTTCATCGTCCTCGGCGAGCACGTTATCTCTGCCCTTATTGCGATTCCCATCCTACTTTTCAATTGGGGAAATCTCAAGAACATCTCCGCCCGCGAATGGTTCGCGATTCTTTTCATCGGTGTCTGTGGCTCCGCGCTTGCGGCGGTGGCCTTTACCGAATCCTTCCACTACGTCAATCCGTCGGTTTCCATCGTGCTCCAAAAAATCCAGCCCCTCATCGCCATCGCGCTCGCGTGGTGGATGCTCGGCGAACGCATGCACAAGAATTTCTGGATGTGGGCCGTCGTTGCACTCGGCGCCGCGTACCTCGTGAGCTTCCCGAATCTCGTACCGCAACTCTATGCGGGAGAAGTTTTTAACCCCAACCTCATCGGTTCGCTCTTGGCGCTCACCGCCGCGGCGCTTTGGGGTGCTTCGACCGTGTTCGGCAAATATGTCTTGCGCACGGCGGCATTCCAGACGCTCACGTCGCTGCGCTTCATCGTCGGACTCATTTTCCTCATCGTTCTCAACGCAGCACAGGGGACATTCCCGGCTCCGGGCGTTATTACGGGCACCGATATTCTCTTCCTCTTCATCGTCGCGCTTACGTCGGGCGTTTTCTCGCTCTTCCTCTACTACTACGGTCTCCAATTTACCAAAGCCTCTATCGCAACGATTGCCGAGCTCGGCTTTCCGCTCGCCGCAGTCTTTGTCAATGCGTATTTCATTCCCGGCAATCAGGCAGCAGGCACCTACTTCGGCCTGTACATAGGCCAATGGCTCGGCACTATCCTGCTGCTCGTGGCAATGCTCATGCTCTCAAGGGTGAATAGAGAAGTCCTCACCGAAGAAACCCGCTCATAAAAAACCCGGCCGCGTTTCCGCGGCCGGCAGCCTACTCCCCTGGCGGGCAAAGAGGTTCAATGAGTTTAGCGACCAGCATTTCGTTCAGACGTTGATATTCCTTACTCGTTGGAGGTAGAACTATTCGAGTAATCCAGCCTATTTGCCTATCTGATGTACTGCGTGTGAAGTGAAAGCAGTGGTTGTATCCTCCGCTGTTTTTTATAGCCTCATACGTGCGCAATAATTCCCCTCCACGCGGCTTGACCACTACGTGAAGGTTACCGTTGGGGAAGATCACGAAGGAACCAATGGGCACCCCCTGCTCGATTTTTCGACGTACTTCCGCAATGTACATCCGGTCGGCGTCGTTTAAGGGGCTTAATTGTTCCAGGTAACTGCCAAAGAGCACGAGAATAACGAACGGAACCAAGACAATAAGTGGGGCGGCTCCCATCTTGAGCGCAAGTAGGAACCTACTCATTCGACTTTCTTGCTGATCCACGTAAACCTCCTTTGTAGGGTTATCGACACTTGCATTCGCCGGGTAAGCGGCAGAGACGATATGTGTTGTAGACCGATGGATCCATCTCAACACCATTGGTCCGCAGGCGTTGGATTTTCCGTTGGCCGGCCTCTTTCAATTCGATGTATAGCCCAACCCAGGCTCCAAGTACTACCCCAATGACACTCGTTATCGCAGATTCGTGCAACGTGATACCAAGTACGTCATTCTTAAAGACGGCGCCAATGATAAATGCTGCGAACGTGGCCCCAAAACCAATCGTTCCGACGACGCCAACACCCCAGTGGTCAGTGCGACGGCCTTCCCACACGGTCGTGAACATCAAGATGACGCCTGGAAGCAGCGTAGAAACGAAGGCGCTCGTAACTGGAAACGTCGCGATGATATACGTGCCGATACTGTTTAGCATCGTTCTTCTCCTGTGAATGTTCGCGTGAACCGGCGGATGCCGGTCCAACGTGGGGGATACTGTGCAACGAAAAGGGGAGCTGGGCTATAAAATACGACAGTAATTATCCGAAGTCCTGGAATGTGTTGATATTTAGGTGCATTATGGTAGTCTAATGTTGTCCGAAAAGACGACAATATGCAAAATATTACGGAAATCTTGGAGACGATAGGTCTCAATCTCAAGGAGGCGGGGCTCTATATGGCCGCTTTAAACTTGGGGGATGCGCCGATGACGAAACTCGCTAAGCAGGCGGGAATCAAACGCTCGACCGCTTATCAGATATTCAAGGGGCTTGAGAAGCGAGGCATCATGGGTTCGTTCAAAATGCGCGGTGGTATGCACTTCGCCGCAATGAGCCCCGAGATTTTGTATTCTCTGCGTAAAAAAGAATTAGCCGACCTAGCCGCCGCGTTGCCGCAACTGAAAGCGCTTGAAACAAAAAAAGGCGCCCGGCCGAAGCTGTCTTACTTCGAAGGACAAGAGGGATATCGCCTTGCGATAGAAGATTCACTCAAGAAGCCGGGGAATCTTTTGCGGCACATTGGTTCGCTTACAGACACACATAAAATGCTCGGAGAAAAATATGACCTTGATTACTACATTCCCACCCGCGTGAAGCAACGCATCTCCATCAAGTGTCTCTATTCGCAGGACACGAAGAAAAATATTACCGAGCGCGAGCACGGAAAAGAATTTCGCGAGATGCGTTTCATGCCGCAGCAGTTTGAGTTCGAAGGAAGTAGCCTTATTTATGACAACAAAATTATTATCGTCTCGGGCGCGGAGGAGATGATGACGGTCGTTATCGAAAGCGAGAGTATTGCGGAGGCGGAGAAACAAAAGTTCGACCTGTTGTGGGAACTCATCGGAGGGAGTACAAAGACGGCATGACGCGCATCATGGTCTTCGGCACTTTCGATATGGTCCATGAGGGCCATGTGGATTTTTTCCGCCAAGCCCGCGCTCTTGCTCCCGACCCCTACCTTATCGTTTCCGTCGCGCGGGAGCATGTAGTCACACGCATCAAAGGCGCCAAGCCGCGACGGTCTGAAAAGGAGCGACATGCGCTTCTCTCGCGCAATACGCTCGTCGACGAAGTCATTCTCGGACAGGAGGACGGATACATCGAACACATCGCGGATGCGAAGCCTGATATCATCGCGCTCGGATATGATCAATCGGGGGAATTCGTCGACCGGCTTGAGCGCGACTTGACGGATGCGGGTGTGAAGGCGAAGGTGGTGAGGTTGCAGGCATTCCGGCCGGAAACATATAAAACATCCAAACTCATATGACCCGGTAGTGTCAATGTGCCTTCGGCTTAAACAACCTATGAAAACAAACAACAAACGTATCCAAAGTGCCACGGTCGAGCGCTCATGTACCACGCCGCGGCAGAACGGCATGCCGTCTGCCGCAAAGGCACATTCTACTAACCGGGTATGAAGTATCTCGGTATTGATTATGGAGCGAAACGCGTCGGGGTGGCTGTATCCGATGCGGCAGGCACCATCGCGTTTCCGCGGGCGACCCTGCAGAATGACGCGCGACTCTTCTCGCAGCTTGAGGAACTCGTCAAGAACGAAAAAATCACCTGTATCGTCGTGGGCGATACACGCTCGCACGGGGGAAAAGATAACCCCGTCACAGCTGAAGCGGAGGCGTTTGTTGTAGCGCTAGAAAAGGCTCTCGCCACGACGGTCGAGCGCGTATGGGAAATGTGGAGCTCGATAGAAGCCTCACGCTATGCGCCGGAAGGGAAGGAGCACAACGATGCCTCCGCCGCCGCCATCATTCTGCAACGATTTTTAGATACACGAGGGACCAAGTAGAATACTGCTATGCCAGAAATCCAATACGAAGATTTTGCCAAACTCGATATCCGCATCGGCACCGTCATGGCGGCCGAACTCGTGCCCGAAACGGACAAGCTCATCAAGTGTACGGTTGACTTCGGCGAAGAACTCGGTCAGCGCACTATCGTTTCAGGGATTGCACAATGGAAAAAGCCCGAAGAACTAGTCGGGCGGCAATTTCCGTACATCGTAAACCTCGCCCCCCGCGTACTTCGCGGCGTCGAGAGTCAGGGGATGCTGCTCGCCGCATCGGATGAGGACGGCGTTGCGCTCATCAGTGCGGAACGCATGGTGCCGAAAGGAACAAAGTTGAAGTAAATCCGCTCGCCGTGTCCGCGGGCGATGTATAATTCAGTGATGCAGCTCTTCAAGAGTAGCTCTTACGTTGGGAGCGGAGCACAGAAACTCTCGCGATCGCTCGCAAGGTGGTTTCCCACGCCCGCAATGCTGTATCCGCCCGCCGCCGGCATCGACATCTCCGACGGGTCAATCAAATGGCTTCTGCTCCAGCCGTATAAAAGCCGCTACCGCATCGCCTCGTACGGTGAAATGGTCATCGAACCGGGCATTGTGGTCAACGGAACCGTCCATGATGTGGACGGACTTGCGCATGCGCTAAGCGAGGTCAAGAAACGGCTCGGCGGAGTCGCATGCGCTCACGCAGCGCTTCCGGAGGAAGCCGCTTACGTGTTCGAAATGCACGTGCCGGACGGCACCGCACACGACCAGGTCATCAGCATGATTGAATTTGGCTTTGAAGGCCGGGTCCCCATTGCTCCCGGAGCGGCTGTGTATGATTTTGACGTTATACAGAGACACGATGAGAGTGAGGGGGCGGACATCGGAGTTGCAGTGTTCTCCCGTGAACTTGCGGAAGCGTATGTCGCCGCCTTTGACGCGGCGGGCATGCAACTGCTCTCGCTTGAGGTGGAAGCGCGTTCTATCGCGCGCACCATATCTTCTACGGCTTCCGACGAGCCGGTGACGCTTCTCGTGGATTTCGGCCGCGCGCGTACGGGTTTCGCGGTATTGAAATTGGGCATTCCCATCTTCACTTCTACGGTCGAGGTCGGCGGTGAGGGTATAACGAAAACCGTGGCAGAGCAGCTCTCGCTTTCTCCGGAAGAGACGCAGAAGTTCAAGAATGAGCAAGGGCTTTTCCCGGACGCGGATGCGAAGCCGGAGGGTATGGAGGCTCTCATCGGGACCGCATCGGCTCTGGCGGATGAAGTCGCACGACACTATCACTATTGGGACACCAGACGCAACGAAAAAGGTGAGCGTATGACGCCGGTCGGGCGCGTGGTCCTGGTTGGCGGCAGCGCGAATCTCAAGGGGCTTCCCGATTACCTCGCAGGCCGTGTGCAGGCGCCGACCTCCGTTGCGGATGTCTGGCGGCGCGTTTGTAATTTCGACGAGTACATTCCGCCCGTCAATTCGCGCGACTCTCTGCAATACGCGACGGCCGCGGGTCTCGCGTTGCGCTCATTTTCCGTATGAGTAACGTTCTCCCGAAAGAGGCGAAGAAAGCGGCGTGGAGGATGTACCGCGCACGCTTCGTCATCGCGGGATCTCTGGTGGCGCTCGCTGCGGCGGGCTTAAGCGCACTCGCGCTTCTTCCGAGCTATCTTGCGCTTCATGCCGCAGAGCCGGTGAGCGCGCCCTCGAATACGGCGAAAAGTGCAGGCAGTGAGACAGACCGTGCCGCACTCACATCTGTCCGGGCAATGGTGGAGACACTCTCACCGCTCATCGCCACCACGACCCCGGCTGCGGCCATCACACAGGCTCTCTCCGCCCGACCGTCCGCTATTTCGATCGACCACATCACGTATTCCGCGGACAGCCCCGGCATGCTCATCCTGGCGGGTACCGCTGCGACCAGAGAAGCCTTAGGCGGGTACCGGCAGGCACTATCCGCAAATTCCCTGTGGAAGACAGTCTTCGTCCCTGTCGGTGACCTCACGGGTGAGCCGGGGGCCCGTTTCTCGATGTCCCTTTCGGGCGACTTTTAATGCGTATGCGTTACCGTACATCAACAGCGATACTCGTACTTGGCCTCGCATTTCTTGCATGGGGTATCGTAGGCTATTTCGCGTGGACGATAAATAGCGACGAGAACAAACGCGCGGCGGACGCGAGAGATGCACAACTGACGGCTGTCAAGAACGCCCAGTCTGTGAGGACCCACGCACTTGTGGTTGACGCGGCTCCCGATAACGCGAAGCTCAAAGAGCTGCTCAATGTAGATGTCGTTTCGGCGTCCTACATGATAGAAGGTGTGGGAAGGGCAGCCGGTGTGAAGATGCGGCTCTCTGATGCTCAGCCTGAAGGAGAGGTAGGAACCGATATTCTTCCGCTGCGGGCAGTCGGTTTCGTCGTCACAGCCGACGGGAAATTCCCCGAGCTTCTACATGCCGTCCGTTTATTTGAATCTTTGCCGATACCGTCCAGCGTGACCCGGCTTGATATCGAACGCGCTCCGAAGTCTCCGGGTACCCCATCCGGCCTGTGGCACCTCAATGTGCACATACGGGTCATTACAACCGCACAGATCTGATTATGAAATTCTTTAGCACGTGGTGGAGAAACGTCAGGGAGGTATTCGGTGACAGGAGTGATCCACATCGCGTTCATCTGCTCGCAGACTGGTACTGGAAAGGGATGCTTCTCGTCGCGTTTGTTATCGTGGCGTCGGTGTTTACGTACGGCCTTTTTAATCTCACGCGCATTCTAAGCGGCCTTAGTGTGGCGCTCGATACATCCGCACCGCCTCCGCCTGCGCTCAATCACGCGCAGCTCGATGCCACGGTCGCCGCGTTCGATGCCCGCAAAGCGGCATTCGAGGCTCTGAAAGCAAACCGCTCCGCCACCGTAAAAGATCCGAGTATTTAATCCAGTTAGAATTCGCTTCGGTGCGCGCTGAGGGATTCGGTCACAGGTTTTTGCCTGTTGGCGAAACCCGCGACCCCGCCTCGCGCCGACGCGCTCCGGCCTTCGAATCCCTGCTCCCAACGCAAAAGTGCCCGCAAGGGGCACTTTGTGCATTGGGTGCGCGCTGAGGGATTCGAACCCCCGACCCTCTCAGTGTAAATGAGATGCTCTAACCAACTGAGCTAAGCGCGCTTCCGTATCCTGCAGGTGCCCTCGGTAGGAATCGAACCTACATCAAGACCTTAGAAGAGTCCTGCACTATCCATTATGCTACGAGGGCAGTCTTCGGATACTTGGACAGAGTAGCTGTGCGGAGGCATGTGGTCAACGGACTGCGCGAGATACGTGCACAAAAAGTTGTTTTCTGACGCCACCGATGGTATAGTGCCGCGACATGAAAAACGCAGTCAAAGTCTCACCTGTAGACATGGAAGCGCGCAAGAATCTCGACCTCCGGCCGGGAGATACCGTGCGCGTCTGGCAGAAAATCGAAGAGAAGGGCAAGACTCGTCTTCAGGCATTTGAAGGCCTCGTACTCGCACGCAAACACGGCACAGAAGCGGGTGGCACTTTCACCGTGCGCCGCGTTGCCTCCGGCGTGGGTGTTGAGAAGGTATATCCCATCTACTCGCCGATGATAGACAGAATCGAGCTCGTGAAGCGTTCCCGCGTCCGCCGCGCAAAACTCTACTTCATCCGCGACAAAGTCGCCCGCGAGGCACGTCGTCAATTGCGCCGTACCCGTATGATGGTCAACGTATCGGGAGTCACGAAAGTTGTCGCAAAAGAAGAAGCGCCGGCTGTCGCCGAGGCGGAAACTGCGACGGAAGCAAAAGCAGAATAACCGGCGTTTTTTTATTTATCAACAATTGGTAGACGCTATTACCTTGAGGCATGGTAGAATGAGCGGATGGGGAAGAGAGGTCCAAAGCCCGGATTTAATGCGAAAAGAAGAATCAATACTGCGTGGTCGGCGGAACTTGCATACGCTATTGGGTTACTGGCGACCGACGGCTGTCTAGCCTCGAAGTCGACACTTATTGATTTAACTTCTGTCGATCGCGAGCAGCTTGAGAATTTCAATCGGTGTGTACGCGTTGATTTTCGGATTACCGTCAAGAAATCATCGACGACGAAAAAAGCCCTGCGCATTCAATTTAGGAGCGTTCTTTTTTACAACTTCCTTCTATCTATCGGGTTGACACCCGCGAAATCGAAAACGATTGGCGCAATAAAGATTCCACCTAAATATTTTTGGGATTTTCTGCGCGGCGTGTATGACGGAGACGGTTGCTCGCATTCCTATTGGGATCCACGTTGGCGTTCGAGCTATATGTTCTACACGATATTTGCCTCAGCTAGCAGAACATTTATTGATTGGTTGCAAGCGGAGGTTTATAAACGTACCGGTGCCAGAGGGCACATTACGTGCGGAGCTCCCAGAGGAGTTTTATATCAGCTTAAGTATGCGAAGAAGGATTCTTTGCCAATACTCCACGCCATGTACTACAAGAGGCGTGTCATTAGCTTGTCTCGAAAAAGATTGAAAGTAGAGCGAATATTGAGTACAGTGGGGGAGAAGCTGTAAAGCTTTAATAATGCCCGGGTGTAGAAATTGGTAGACTACTTAGCTTGAGGTGCTAAGGCCGCAAGGCGTGCAGGTTCGATTCCTGTCCCGGGCACAGAAGTGAATATTGTGAACGTTATGAATGTTGAAAGCCGCTAGTTAGCGGCTTTTGTGGCGGTTCCAAGCGAGATATACTGCCTCTGTGCTTAATTTGAAAGATATTCTCCGTCGATATTGGCTTCCTTTTGTACTGATTGTAGCTGCCGCGGGGTTTTACGGGGCTCATAAAATATTTCGCTACCAAGCCGTCGGTGATGTTATGGGCTTTGGTCAGTTTGTTAGTTTGCTGTTCGGATTACTCACCCAACCCATGTTTCAGCTCTACATTTTGCTCGTCACAGGTCTCTCCTCATTTTTTATGATAAGAGGAGTTATGAAATTTTCTCCGGCGGAAATGGCAAAAATGTCTGGGGCACGATTGGGGTTTAATCTGGAAATTGGTAAGAATTTCGCTAGTCAAAAGGCCGACACGGTAACAGGATTTGTTTTGCTCATGGTTTCGTTACTTGCCCAGATTCTTTCTATTAGCCAACCGGTAAGGTTTATCGATCTAGATGGTTTAGGTTTTTTCCAGTCCGTATTTACAGTAGGAGTTTTCGGTATTACTTGGTGGGAGGCTGAGAAATGGAGACGGAACCTTATTCGTAAATATGAGGCGGATCTGCAGACTTTACACAAGTAGAGGTTTTAGCTTCGTTCACTCGCCCGCACAGATGTTGAAGGGCGGTTTGCTATAGTTACTCCATGGCCTTGTTCACTGGGAAAGGGGACGGAGGGACAACGAAACTTTTTGATTCCGGCCCGGGGAAGCGTGCTTCCAAATCGAGCCCGATATTTGAATGTTTGGGAATGCTCGACGAACTCAATACGCTCGTCGGGTGGTGCAAGGCGGGTTGCCCGGAGGATTTTCTAGTGCAGGAACGCCGCATGAAAATGATTTTGCACGATGTGCAGGACCACCTCTTCACACTGCAAGCCGAGGTTGCAGGTGCACCGAAATCAGTACCGCTCTCGAGCGTTGAGATGCTCGGGGTAATGATAAATAGAATTGAAGGGGAGATGCCGCCCATCAAGACGTTCCTCGTGCCGGGAGGCACCGAGCTCTCCGCGCGGCTCGACATCGCACGGGCGGTCGCACGGCGCGCCGAGCGGCGTCTTGTCACGTTGCACGAATCGGGCGAGCGCCTCATCAGCGAATCGAGTCGCGCATACGCCAACAGGCTCTCTTCGCTCCTCTACGCGCTCACGCGCCTCGCGAACCACCGCGCGGGCATCGAAGAAAGACAGCCGAATTATCAGGATGATGGCAATCAATGAGAAAATACCTTCCAAAAAGCTTCGAAATGGAAGAGCTGGCCGCCTGGTACATGCGGTACATTTCGCCTCTCGCACTCATCGCCGGATTTTTTGCGGACAATCTGATTCTGCTGCGGCGCGTGGATGTCTGGACAAGCCACGCGCTCCTCTTTTCCTATCTCGTACTCGCAGCCCTGTGCATTGTCGTCCTCAATCTGATTACGACCGGGCGCATCCGTGCCCCGTGGGTCATCAAAATCACGCCGCTCATTCCCGTGGTCGCGCAATTCGCGTTCGGCGGTCTCTTCTCGGGCTACCTCTCGCTCTACAGCCGCAGTGCGAGCTTTCCACTCTCCTGGATATTTGTCCTTATCGTTGCGGCGCTTCTCGTGGGCAACGAACGTTTCGTGCGTCAGTACATGAAATTCTCTTTTCAGATGTCGATGTTCTTCGCCGTCCTCTTTTCATTTCTCATTTTCTTTCTGCCCGTCATCTTCCGTTCCCTCGGCCCGTGGATGTTCGTCGCAAGCGGCCTTGTGAGCCTTGCGCTCATCGCGCTCTTTTTGCATTTCATCGGATACCTGATGCCGGAATTGCTCAAGCGCGAACGCACCCGCATCGCGCGTATCATTGCCGTCATTTTCGTCATTTTCAATATCCTTTTCTTTTCAAATGCTATACCGCCTTTGCCGCTTGCGCTCAAAGCGGCGGGCATCTATCACAGTGTCGAACGCACGCAGGACGGCGTCTTCCACCTCGGCGCCGAATCACAGCCGTGGTATTGGGGCTACGTGCCGCATGAGGTGGTCTTCCACCACACGCCGGACGGCATCGCGTACGCCTACAGCGCCGTCTTTGCGCCGTCGGGCATCTCCACGGTCATTCTCCACGAATGGCAATACTATGATGCCCCGGTCGGCGAGTGGCTCACGAAGGCGACGGTGCGTTACCCGATTATCGGCGGGCGCGACGGGGGATACCGGGGGTACTCGTTTTATAAAAGCGTCGTAGAGGGGAAATGGCGCGTCAACGTCATCACGCAATACGGGCAGCTCATCGGAAGGATATCGTTTTCGGTCGTCGACGTCGACGTTCCCGTCGCGCAAACCGACGTACAGAACTAGCCGCACCGTGGCGCGTAAAGTCGCGCAACGGTGGCATTTTTGCTATAACTCAAGAGTTCGATGGCGACTATGGTGTAACGGTTAACACTGGAGCTTGTGGAGCTCTCGATTCGGGTTCAATTCCCGATAGTCGCCCCAAATGAAGAGGGTATAATGACGCGATGCCGACCTTGGTAGTGGTGCGCCTCGTTGCCATAGCTGCCCCTATATTTTTCATGATCGCACTCATCCCGTATGTGCGCAATGACTTTTTGCTCACCGGAATTTATATCGCGATTATCGGCGTATCTTCTTTCAGATATCAACGCCATGATTTCACCTACCTCATCATCGGCTGCCTCGTTCTTTTTGTCTCGGAGTATTTCTTCATTTCCACGGGCGTTGAGACCTTTGAGCGACGGAGTCTCCTCGGTGTCATGCCGCTCTGGCTGCCGCTTCTGTGGGCGTACGTATTCGTGGCGATAAAACGCGGAGTATTGATAATTGAGAAATATCTACCGTGATTTTCTATGGACATCACCCTGATTATTTGTGCTCACAATGAGGAGGCCGTCCTCGGCGAGACGATAGATGTTGCGAGAAAGAACTCGGGAGGGAAGTTCAAGGAAATCATCGTTGTAGACAATGTCTCTACGGACCGTACAGCCGAGGTTGCCCGCCTGCACGGCGCTCGCGCGGTCTTCGAGCCGGAGAAAGGGCTTCCGAGTGCGCGCCAGCGGGGTTTTGAGAGTTCAACAAGCGAATATCTCGCCTATATCGATGCCGATACGCTTATCACAGAGCACTGGATGAGCGTGGTGGAGCGGTCGTTTCGCGAGCGGCCGGGCATCGTCTCGCTCAGCGGTCCCCGCCGCTACTTCGGTACGGTATGGTACCGGCGATGGCTTTTGAATGCGATGTGGTACATATCGCCGCTCGCGTATTACATCGTGGGGTACATGATATTGGGCGGCAATTTTGTCGTGAAGCGCTCGGCCCTCGAAAAGATCGGGGGCTTTGACCGTTCGATAAAATTCTATGGCGAGGACACAGACCTCGCACGCCGCTTGAGCAAGGTAGGGAAGACCCTATTTCGCATGGACTTCTACACCTACGCTTCCGCGCGCCGCTTTGAAAAGGAGGGCATCTGGACAGTCAACATCCGCTACGTCTTCAACTACCTGTGGCCCGCGTTATTCGGACGCCCCTTTACCAAAGAGTATCGGGATGTGCGATGATTGGGAGTATGGGAAATCCGACCGCAAAGGCCGTTTTTGCGACAAGCGTGTTTTCGCTCTCGGGAATCGTATCGCTCCTCTTTTATTCCGTCGTGGGTCCGTTTCTTCTGCCGCATGTTGTTATCTACGCGGTTCTCGTCATCAATACCTATTTCTCGATTCGCTTCTGGAGCGCACTGCAGCCGCAGGATTCGCGGCAATTTCTCATAGATGCCATCCTCGTCTTAGCCTACCTCGCACTCGCGTTCTCAATGGGCGAGCCGACATACTTTGCCTTCGCGGCATTCACGCTTTTTGCTCTCGCGACCGTCAAATATGTCCTTATGCGCGGTCGTACTCCTTACGAGGCGACCGTGGAACGTAAGACTAGTATTGATGCGCTCGGAGCGTTCGCGTGCGCGGTGTTCATTTTGGGCGTGTTTTTGGGCTACGCACTCGAAGCCACATGGCTTTTCGCGATAGGATTCACCCTCGCCAACATCTACCTGCTCCGCATCAAGCCGATGTACCGCCTGTCTCCATAAAAAATCCGGACGGCTGGGAAAGCCGTCCGTAGACTTCAAGACCGTAACTCGCAACCATTCGATTATGCTGCTTGTTGCGCTTAGCCGAAGTAGAACCGCTCAAGCGTGATTGCGATCACTACTGCCGCCATCAGCGTGAAGAACATTCCCGCCGTTGGGGTGATCCTTTTGTAGGTCACCCTCGATGGCACGAGGATGCCTAGTGCAAGTGAGGCAGTGACCAGGAAGCCGGCCACCACAACCTCAATCGACCCCAGACCGGGTGTGAGGAAGTACAGAACGAACACCGTCGAGACGAATGCCAAGTATTGGGCATTAAGCATCGCGCCTGAAATGCTGACCAGTCCGTAGCGAGCCAGCGATTCCAGGAGGTTGTTGTTCTCCGTGTCCTTTGCCCACGCTCTTACGGGGCCGAGCGCGATGATCGCGGCGGACGCGAAGCCCATCGGTAACACTACCGGCAACGACCACTCGCCGGCGTGTCGTACCAGTATGAAGGATATGAGCACGGCCACTCCGTAGCCGGTCCAATATCCTGGATGCTGGTTGAGGCAGGCGATTTTATCGTGCGGGTCGCGCTTTTGATGCACGCGAACCTGTTTCATCGTCCAGTAGCCTTCGTGATTCGCCCGCATCGCGAGCGAAATCAGGAATAACCACTGGCATGCCGTGTATTCTACCCACAGCACGTATTGATTCAGGGTGAAGTCCACTTTGCCTCCTTCTCCGCGCGGGGCGGATTTGCAACGTTAATGTCAAAGTCTGATTCAGTACCAGCCAGCAGCGTACAACTCTTTTGTGAAGAGTCAATGAGTCGTGAGGTAGTTTTTTCGCCACTCGTCCGCACGGGTTCTAATATGAATATCGTTCATTAAATGCGTTGGCGACGCATCGACCATATCTGCCAGAGTGCCTCCCACGGCGGGATGGTCTTCATGACGAGCCAGGCCATGCGGATGTAGTCTTTCTTTATGCCGAGCAACCACCATTGTCCGGGCGTTTGGTGCTTGAATGCGCTCTCTGCAGTGTCCCAGCGCACTACCGCAATGCGTAGCTGCTGCTTTAAGATGAATTTATTCATATAGACTTCAAGGCCGAATCCTTGGAGTCTTGATATGCGTTCAAGAAGCGGTTCGATGAACCGTCTCGCGAAAACACGTTCACCGGAAATATAATCAATTCCTATCCAGCGCCATACGATGAATGTGTTGCCCCTCAAGCTGATTGAGATATCAGCCTTGCCCGAGACGACGGGTTCAATGAGGTTCGTCAGATATTCAGGGCTCAGCCCGGCGAGATCGGCGTCGAGCAAGAATATGAATTCTCCCGTGGCCCTCTGTATACCTTCCGCAACGGCGTGTGATTTGCCGCCGTTTTTCTCCAGCGCGAGCAAGCGGACTTGCGGAAACTGCGACACGACCTCCTTAGTGTTATCCGCAGATCCGTCATCAACTACGATAATTTCATGTACGAGCGGATGGTCGATTACCGCGCGTAACACATGGGCGATACGCGGTCCTTCATTGTATGCCGCGATGATGCACGAAACTTGCTTGGCGGAGTTATCCATGGTGGTGGGTTTCTGACATAAGACGTTTGCGCGCGTAACGGCTTCCAATGTAATAAATGGCCGCGACGAGCCCGATCGCTGCGAGCACATATTGTGCGCGTTCAAATACTATTACCGCTCCGCCTCCGAGCGTATTGCCGAAAAAATAGCCAAGCAACAATAACACTCCGTATTGGGCGACGGCGGCAAGCGCTCCCCATCCGAAAAATTTGCCGAGCGGCATCCGTACCATTCCTGCCACCACAATAAAACTTGATGCGATGCCATAGGAGAGTTTTCCCAAGAACATAGTCACACCCGGGCGACGCTCCCAGAGCGTCCGCACCTCCTCAAGATGGTTCTGCCGTATGCCTATTCTGTGCAGCAGCCGCTGCGCCAGGATCGTACGTCCGCCGAAGTGGCCCAGGGCGTAATACAGCGCGTCCATGACCATGTCACGGACAAAGAAAAAGACACCGAGGGCGTAGATATTGAAGTAACCCGTTGCGGCGAGGGTCCCGGCCACGAAAGCCACGATGGGTCCTTCTACGATTGATAGTGGGACGAGTATCCAGTAGCGGTACTCGATGATGAGGGGGGTTATGGATTCGACGGACATACGAGTAGTATACTCTTTGCATGACTGAGACCCGTACACCGGTGCCGCTTCATCGTCATCCGCGCCCCCATGCGGAGCTCTGGCGGCGCTACAGGCACTACGGTGCGCAACAGGAATTCCGCGTTTCCGTGCTGCTTTCCGTCCTCACCTTCGCGGCGAGCCTCATCGTTTCATTTTTTGCCATCGGATACTCGACCGAGCGTGCGAGCAATCCTGTCACGGATATCATTCTTTCAAACACCCCGATATTCGATGTGGACGGTCTCTTCGTCTACGGGACTTTCTTTTTTATCGTTCTGGGCGCGGCGCTCATCGCGGCGCATCCCAAGCGCATTCCGTTCGCGCTCCACACCATCGCGCTATTCTATTTCATCCGGGCAGCCTTCATTACGCTTACCCACTTGGGGCCGTTCCCGATGAGCGGAGTAGATTCTTTCGATTTTGGGACTGTCATAGGCCGGATGTTCTTCGGCGGCGACCTCTTTTTCTCCGGCCATACGGGGCTCGCATTTCTCATGGCACTTATGTTTTGGCATGAAAAACGGGCTCGCTACTTCTTTCTCGCGGCGTCCGTCTACTTCGGCGCGATTGTCCTTCTCGGCCACCTGCACTACTCCATCGATGTCGCCTCGGCGTTTTTCATCACCTACGGCATTTTCCATATCGCGGAGTGGCTCTTCCCGAAAGACCGCGCGATCTTTCTCGCCGACGAGGGAGAGGAAGCGTGATACGCTGTCTGTATGGAGGATACAGAGCTGCGACAAAAGCTTGATGCGCTTGAGAAGAGACTCGACGCGACCTATGTGTCGGCGGAAAAGACACGCAAGTATTTTCTTGCCGTCATTGTCGTTTCTGTCGTGGCCTTCGTGTTGCCGCTCTTGGGCCTTGTCTTCGCTATTCCCGCGCTCCTTTCGGGATATGCCGATCTGGGTGCCATTTGAGTAAGTTTCGCCCGCTTAGCGCGTCAGAAGGAGGTATACTAGGTTCATTATATATTCACGTCCTTTTTTATGGATATTGAAAAGAAAGAGATACACATCGTGCCGCCGCAGCGGATGCAGACGGCGGGCATGTTTGCCCTCGCCATGCTCGGATTGTTTCTGCTTGTCCTTACCATTTCCTCGCTCAAGCAATATCACTACATCGGCAGCGGTGTAGCCGCTTCGAATACCATCACTGTCTCGGGTGACGGCGAAGTCTTTGCGGTGCCCGACACCGCGACGTTCTCGGTCACGGTGCAGGAAGAAGCAAAAGACGTAAAAGCCGCGCAGGAAGTCGCGACCAAGAAGGGCAACGACATCAAATCCTATCTGAAGTCACAGGGTGTCGATGAAAAAGATATTCAGACTACCGATTACAGCGTGTACCCACAGTACGATTACACCAACACCGTGTGCTCGGGAGGCTACTGCCCGCCGGGTAAACAAGTTCTCCGCGGATTCCAAGTATCGGAGACGTTGACCGTAAAGGTGCGCGACACGAAGAAGGCGGGCGACCTGCTCGCGGGTGTCGGTTCGAAAGGCGCGTCGTCGGTTTCCGGTCTCTCATTCACGATAGACGACCAGGATGCGCTAGACGCACAGGCGCGCGACAAAGCCATCGCAAAGGCAAAGGAAAAGGCAGAGGCGCTCGCCGATGCGCTCGGGGTAAGTATCGTGCGCGTCGTGGGCTTCAGCGAGGGTGGGGACGGACGGGTTTATTACGCAAAGACAATGGCGCTCGGTATGGGAGGTGCCTCGGATGCCGCGATGCCGCCGTCTCCCGAAATTGCCCTCGGTCAGAACAAAATTGTATCGAACGTGACGGTCACGTACGAGATACGATAGCGCTCAGGGCAATGCACTGCGAGGGTCGCTGTCTGCCGCTGCTGCGGCAGCGCTGCCTCTCGGCCCGTCGGCCTGCGAGACACCCTCGCAATGCACCGCCCCTCACTTGGCGGCTGGAAATGCGTCGCTTGACTTCCGTACCCGTTGGAATACTATATCTGAAACGCCGAGAGGCGTTTTTAAAATGACTGAATAATCTCTATGTCCTTCATACAATACATCAAAGATACTCAGGGTGAATTGCGGCACGTCGCATGGCCGACGCGCTTGCAGACCATCGTCTACACGATACTCGTCGTCGCTATTTCCGTCGGTGTATCTCTCTATCTCGGACTCTTCGATTACATTTTCACCACGGGTCTCTCACGCTTCTTGCTGGTGTTGCCGGGAGTTGAACCCGTAAGCACCGCGCAGCCGCTCTCGACCTCAAGTCCCGCGCTGGAGTTTACGGGCTTCGCGACGACCTCGCAGCAATAATATGAAGCAGACACACGGTGAAGAGCGCCAGTGGTACGCCATACACACGTACTCGGGGTATGAGGATGCGGTTGCGCGCAATCTGAAGCAGCGCATTGAGTCGTTCGGCATGACGGACAAGATTTTTCAGGTCGTCGTCCCGACCGAGAACAAGATAAAGATAAAGAACGGCCGCCGCACAGAGACCAAGGAGAAGACCTTCCCAGGGTATGTGCTCGTAGACATGATTGCTTCGGATGACGCGTGGAGCGTCGTGCGCAACACGCCGCAGGTCACGGGATTCGTCGGTACCGCGAATCAGGCCGTGCCGCTCCTTCCCGACGAAGTCGAGAAGATATTGAAGCGCGCGGGCGGTGACACCGTACGCCACGCGATTGACCTCTCCGAGGGCGATGCGGTCATTATTATCGACGGACCGTTCAAAGACCTCGAGGGCAAGGTAGGGGAGATTGACGAAGAGCGTGGAAAGGTTAAAGTCTTAGTTCCGATGTTCGGCCGCGAGACTCCCGTGGAGCTCGAAGCCGACCAAGTCCAAAGAGTCTAATTTCTAAAAACTGAAAACTACAAACTAAAAACTATTTCACCATGGCAAAAGAAATCACAAAAATAATCAAATTGCAGATAGCTGCAGGCGCCGCGACACCCGCGCCTCCGGTCGGTACCGCGCTCGGGCCTGCAGGCGTGAACATCGGCGAGTTCGTCAACCAGTTCAACACCCTCACGCGTCCGATGGCGGGCTCTATCGTCCCGGTACTGCTCACCGTCTACAAGGACCGCACGTTCACCTTTATCGTCAAGAAGCCGCCGGCCTCCCGCCTTATTCTCAAGGCGATGGGTATGGAAAAGGGCTCTGATAAGGCGCAGAACAAGGTAGGCCGACTCACGAATCAGCAGCTTGAGGATATCGTCAAAGAGAAGATGGAGGACATGAATGCCAACGACATGGAGCAGGCGAAGAAGACCATAGCCGGCACCGCGAGAAGCATGGGCATCGACTCGGACATTTAATTCCAGAATAAAGGAAAAGAATAAGCGGCGCGGGATAGAATCCCGCGCCGCTTTGCGTTAAGCCATTAGGTAGCCCGGCGGACACCGAGGAAGTAATTTCCTCGGTCTTCCATTCGGTACCAGCCGATATCATCTATTAGCTCCATCGTCACCCGACCGTACATTGTCGAGAAGCAAAGCACTTCCTCGAAGTTGTGCCACGAGTGCTTAGACTGCCATCCCGCGCAGATTAATAGCCAACTCGGGTGCCGCATCGGGAACTGAGCCTCGAAGGCAAGGCCGTGCTCATGGCGGGCCAGCACGAAACCGTTTTTCGCCATGATTGCGGCCACCGCTTCCGGCGATTCCATCTCCTCTTGCCATGGATATATCTTCCATAGCCAACGACCTGCCAGCGACGGGTCAACCGGAAATCGTTTCGCATTGATTTCGGTATCATCGCGCCGCATTCGTGCCGCTCGGATCATGTCGTGAAGTTTCATCGAGCCGTCCACGACAAGAGTGTGTTTCGACTCATCGTCAGGCTCAATTCCGGGCGGCAGAACGATGTTGCGTTTTTCATCGGACACCGCAAGATACCGCCCTCCGAAGCAGAAAATCGAGCCGAGCCACTCTGAACGGCCGGATGCTCGATACTGCCTCAGCACAAAGACCTCAGCATTCGTATCGGAATCACCGGAATCGCGCATCCGTCGCAAGAGGATGTTCGCCCCCGTTGGTATGTCGCCGTGGAAGTTGAAGTGTTCCGTTTCCCAAATTGCGGGCTTTACGGTACTTTTCATCGCTTTGTCGAGAAAATGAGTCCCGACACCCATTCCAACGAAGGCTGTGATACTTACCAGCACCACAAACCATGCCGAATAGACGAAACCGATGATGATTGCACAGACGGCCATCAGTCCGACGGTGACAGCGATTCGAGCGCAGACGACGATAGCCTTTCGATGTTCCCATGCGGTGCTTGGTGGAGGCGCCTTGGCCACTGCGGCTCGTTTGTACGCCTCGATCGCCTCCGGTGTCCATTCGTGCAGCTCGCAGTCTTTGATAGCTGCATCAAGGTCAAACTTTTCCATTTTCATGCTCCTTTGATATGTCAACGATCAAGATCTCTCAGAGCCAACGAACGGATGTTCGCGAACTCAATCAAGGGCAGGAACGACTGGCAGTCGTTCCTGCCAAGGTGACCGGGCGGATTGCCCGTTCAGCGCTCGTCGGCGACTTTGCGCTCAATGGCCTGCTGGTCGTTCAGCTTGCATTCGACCAAGATATCTCCCGGTGACGAGACGACGAACTGCGATATGCCCTTATTTCGCAAGAAGAGTTGCCCAATGTCTTCAGGCGTGGGCGCATCACGTACGTCGGGCTTCTTCAACGCATTCTGAGTAGCCATGTTCAACTCCCAATGTGCAGGTCAGGCAAGGGGACTTGCCGGACTCGAGGGGATTGTTGCTCAATTTGTCTCTATTGTTTAGAAATAGTGTTGTTTTGAGTCGTACTAGTTGACTATATGCAATAAATATGCTTATAATCAATCATATCGTGGCAAAGGGAAATATGACAATAAATGTGTCATTTCTGGAAGAAAAGGACGCGGAATTGCTTCGTAGCCTCGGATTGAGTGAGGGCGAGCTTGCCGTCTACCTCGCGCTACTAGAGCTCGGGCAGGCGCATATTCAAGATATTTCGCGCAAATCGTGTGTGACCCGCGCGAGCACCTACAACCACCTTGCGGCTCTTAAAGAACGCCAACTTGTCTCCGAGACCAAAAAAGGGAAGCGGCACGTGTATGCGGCGGCGCATCCCTCGCAACTTTTGCAATTAGAGCGTGCGCGCATCGCGGCAGTGGAGAAACTCATTCCGCAACTGCTCGCGATAGACAACAGCGGACAGAAAAAACCGAAAGTAACGTATCACGAGGGGATAGCGGGCATGGAAGAGATGTACAACGTCATGCTGCATGACAAGCAGACGATTTACGCGTGGGAAGACCTCGATCGCATGTTCGACATCATGCCGCAGTCGTTTACTAAGAATTATCCTGAAGAGCGTTCCGCAAAGAAAATCCCGCTTCGTACCATCACTCGCGACACGCCATTCGCACGGAAATTCATTACTGAGAAAAATATCGGCTACTCACGCGAGTCGCGGCTGCTTGCGGCGGAGGAGTTCGGGACAGACATCGAAATATTCGGCAATAAAGTCGCGCTCTTCAGTTTGCGCAAAGATTCTCCCTTCGGCGTCCTCATCGAAGACCCCGGTCTCGCCCGCACACTCAAAATAATCTGGCAAGAACAGTGGGACCAGCTCGCCCCGATTGCGAAATAAAAAAACGGCGCGGGAGGTATGTTTCCCGCGCCGTTTGAGTTAGATTCGACCGGCACGTACTTAAGTGCCACGGACCCGAAAGCCGTGCTGCTTCAGCAGCAGCTCGAACAATTCTTTGGAGTTCGCTCGGCCAAGGTTGCAGTGGACCCTGATCTCGTTGCTGTCGAGATCGTGCAGGACCCAGCCAACCGTCAGAAAGCATTCACCGATCATGATGCGTTGCTTTTTGGACGGAACTACAGGCCAGCTCACTTGCTTTGTGATCTGGTCCCGTGAACTGTCGTGGTAACTAATGTCGAGGTGGAACGTGATCATGGCGCTTCTCCTGAAGTGTTGCAGTTTTAGCGGCGCGGAAAAGTTCTTTTCCGCGCCGCTTCGCGTCGTGACCGATTACTGCCTGGTGAAACCGTTTTCGGTGATCAGGTATTCGAAAGACCACCTGTTCGCTTCGACGTTTCCCTCCGTAATCTTGCAGTAGATCTCGATTTCGCTGCTCTCGAACCAGTGTTTTATTCGGTAGATTTGTACCTCTGCGCCCTGTAATCCCGAACCTACCGTAGAGACGCTAATCTCTTCGCCGATACGAGGCAGGGCGGGCCAGTCGAATTCTCGTGTCGCAACATCACCCACGTCCTCATCCGGGTTAGCTACGACCAAGTTGAACTTCGGCATGTTTCGCTCCTTCAGATGTTTTGCCAGTTTTCGACCGCGAGCTGGATTTGCTGCTCGCGGAACTTGTCACTTTCGCGGGCGGCGCAGGTCGCCCACGCGTCAATGTGTGCGGGGAATCCGCAGTGGTCCCGCACGTGCCAACGCACCAGCTGTTCGTAAGTTGGCTGCGGCGGCAGATTGAGGTAGTAGCCAATGCCTACGTTCGTTAGTTGCCCGCCGAAACTTCCGATGAGCAATGCGAAGAAGTAGATCTTCCAGATGTTCTTTGACATCGTGTAACCTCCGTTAATTGCGAGTCCAATTCGGGATCACGAACTTCAGTCCGGGATAGCACAGGTCGTACTTCCGCCAGTACTCGAAGTCGCTACCGAACGGAATATTTATCTGCCACTTTTTGCCGAGGCTGTTCGGTTCGCTGTAGAGTCTGCAAATCACGACATCGCCGTTCTTGCTCTCGACAAACGACCAGATTTCAGGCGCCCAGCTGCCGGTCCTTTTGAAGCCGACATCTTCACCCCTCATCTGTCGCTCGACGAGGTGTTCCAGTGTCGGCAGGGTCATCGTGTGTCCGCGCCTGATGAGCAACTTCGAAACCGATTCCAACGGAAAGCCGAACTCGAGAACATCCCATGCCAGACGGAGAGCACAACTTGCAACACTCAGAATGGTAGAGGATTTGTTGTTCGGTCCGAGCTCGAACACGAGCACGGAACTGGCAGATTGAGCGCGTTGCTCTTCCGGCAGATATTGCTCCAATGCAGTTAGGTTCCGATCTTCACTCCACTTTTTCGTGAAGCAGTCGGCAGTTTTCTTACCGGGAACCTCCTCGAGTTGTAACGCGCGAAGGATTTTTATCCCCGTTCCTGGGAGCCCGGGGAAGCCCGATTGCCTTCGGAACACGTCAGCGAGATTATTCTGCAATTCAGGGTGACGGATAATCCGCCGCTCAAGATCGTCTTCACTCATTCCTTGCAAGAGGGGAGTGCTGGCGGTCAGGAGCGCGCATTGCGCCTGCGTCAGTACGTCAATTCGTTTACAGTCGTTCATGGAACGCTCCTTGTTTGGCCGCTTGCTGAGCGGCACAGGTGTCAACGATCACTCGGCAATCAACTTGCCAGAGTTATGGACATGTTGCCTGATTTTGACTAGATGTTTAGAAAATACGTCATATTGCACAGAATTGGTTGACAGACTGAACATATTATGCTTATAATGCTTCACAATTCGGATATATAGAAATATGTCTAAATCCACGTCATTTTTGAGCGAAAACGAGGCGGAGTTGATGCAAACGCTCGGATTGTCCGAGCAGGAAATCGCCGTATACCTCGCTGCACTTGAGCTCGGCGAGGCGAACATTCAGGAAATCTCGCGCAAATCCGGCGTGAAGCGTACGAGTATTTACAACTTCATCGACACTCTGAAGGAGCGACAGCTGCTCTCGGAGATAAAGAAAGGAAAACGCAAACTCTATTCGGCAGTCAGTCCGCATCATTTGGTAGACGAACAGAAATCAAAAGTTGCTTCCATGGAGCGGCTCATACCGCAGCTGCTCGCGATACAGAATAATGTGCGCAACAAGCCGAAAGTTTCTTTCTATCAGGGACTTGAAGGGCTAAAAGAGATTTACCGGGTGACGTTGCGCGATAAACAGATCATTTACGCGTGGGAAGATCTCGACGCTGCGGTGGGGACGCTTCCGTGGAGTTTCCTCAATTGGTATGTGGCACAACGTGTTGCCAAGAAGATTGCCGCCCGGTGCATTGATAGGGACTCAAAATTCGCACATGAGTGGACGGAGAAGAACGATGTCACGTTCATGCGCGAGACGCGCTTCGTAGATTCTGAAGAATTCGGAACGGAAATCAACGTCTTCGGCAACAAAGTCGCATTTTTCCGCTGGGACAAAGAAAATCCGTTCGGGGTCATTATTGAAGACGAAGGTATCGCAACTGCGGTGCGGGTGGCATGGCAGGAATTGTGGAATCGCCTTGAGCCCACGGCTAAGGCATAATCGCTATGCTCATATAACCAGCGCTCGTTCGGAAGTGCGACCATGCTGGTCGCACTTCGCTCTCTCCGCTCGGCTATAATAGAACGACATGGATATCAGGAGCAGCTTGAAAGATTCAATTGCAAAATCGCTCAGCGGACTCGGCATTGTTGTTGAGCCAGACAAAGTTCCGCTCGAACATCCGGCCGAGCTGCGCAACGGCGATTATTCTTCCGGCGTCGCATTGCAATATGCCAAACAAGCGGGAACAGCTCCGCGGGCGCTTGCGGAGAAAATAGTTGCGGCGTTTGGTAGCCCTGAGGGCGTTTCGAAAGTCGAAGTCGCGGGAGCGGGCTTCATCAATTTTTATCTCACCCCTGGCGCACTCGCCGAGGCAGTCGAGACCGCGCGCAAAGAAGATATGTGGGGAAGTGGCACATTTAATGCCGGGAAAAAGATAATGGTGGAATACACCGACCCGAACCCATTCAAGGAATTTCACATAGGACATTTGATGAGCAACGCAATCGGCGAATCAATCGCACGGCTTATGCAATTTTCAGGCGCGGATGTGAAGCGTGCCAACTATCAGGGCGATGTCGGACCGCATGTTGCGAAAGCGATTTGGGGATTGCAAAAGTTCGGACTTAATGTGGGAGATAAAAAGGTTTGGCCCCTGGGCCGCGCGTATTCTCAAGGCGCAACAGCATATGAGAGTGACGAGGCTGCAAAAGAGCAAATCGATAAAATCAATACGCAGGTATACGATCGCAGTGACCCGGTCATCAATAACATCTACGACCAGGGCAGAGAAGCGTCGTTAGCGCATTTCGAATCGATTTACAAAATACTCGGTACGAAATTCGATTTCTATTTTTTCGAAAGTGAGACTGCCGCGCGTGGTGTTGAGCTCGTGAAGAAACATCCGGAAGTATTTGAGGAGAGTGATGGTGCGATCGTGTACAAGGGTGAAAAAGATGGTCTTCACACACGCGTGTTCATCACGTCGAAGGGGTTGCCGACGTATGAGACCAAAGAGCTGGGGCTCGCAGAGCTCAAGGCGGAGAAATGCACGGTGGATGTATCAATTACAGTGACCGCGCATGAACAGAGCGATTATTTCAAAGTTGTTCTTGCCGCAATGCGGAAGGTCATGCCCGACATTGCCGCGAAAATCGAGCACGTGTCGCACGGCATGATGCGTTTTGCAGAAGGGAAGATGTCTTCGCGCACAGGAAATGTGATAACGGGGGAATCGTTGCTCGCCGACCTTACAGAGGCCGCAAAAGAGCGCGCTGCGGAGAGCAGAGCGGACGATAAAGATGCGCTTGCACAACAAGTTGCCGTGGCGGCGATTAAGTATCAGATACTCAGACAAGCTTCGGGCAAGGATATTATTTTTGACCGCGAGCGTGCTCTCTCGCTCGAAGGCGATTCCGGACCCTATTTGCAATATGCGTATGCGCGCACCAATGCAATCATTGAGAAAGCGAAGGAACAAAATATTGCTGCGAAAACCGATCTGAATGCGACGACCGGTGAGCTTCCGCGCTTTTTGCATCGCTTTCCTGAGATCGTTGAATATGCGACGTCACTTCATGAGCCGCATTTACTCACGAGCTATCTTTTGGAAGTTGCGGCACGTTTCAACAGTTGGTACGCGCAAGAGCAAATTCTTGACGGTACTGCAGGGGCCGCCCATAAGGTCGCGCTCGTGGATGCGGTGCGCCGCACGCTCAAAAATGGTCTTTGGATACTTGGCATCCCCGCGCCTGAACGAATGTAATTTTTCTGTTACGATAGGCATAATATGGCCGAAAAACCGCAAAAATCAGATACCGCTTTGCGGGAAGAAACGACGCTAAAATTCTGGAAAGACGAGGATATTTTCAAGAAATCCGTCGAGCGGGACGCGCCGAACGGTGAGTACGTTTTTTACGACGGTCCTCCTTTCGCGACGGGGCTTCCGCACTACGGCCATATTGTCGCGAGCGTTATCAAGGATGCGGTGCCGCGCTTCTGGACGATGCGCGGCTACTCGGTACCGCGCGTATGGGGTTGGGATTGCCACGGATTACCCATCGAGAATATCGTCGAAAAGGAGCTCGGCTTCAAACACAAGAAAGACATTCTCGGATACGGCATCGATAAATTCAACGAAACGTGCCGCGCGCGCGTGCTCACCTACGCAGAGGAGTGGGAGAAAATAATCCCGCGAATTGGTCGCTGGGCAGACATGGAGCACGCGTACCGCACGATGGACAAACCGTTCATGGAATCGGTGTGGTGGGTTTTCAAACAAATCTACGACAAGGGGTTGGTGTACGAGGACTATCGCTCGATGCACATCTGCCCGCGCTGCGAGACAACGCTCTCCCAACAGGAAGTATCGGAAGGGTACAAGGATGTAAAAGATATTTCAGTCACACTGAAGTTTGAGCTTGTCGATGAGTCGGGAACGTACTTCCTCGCCTGGACCACGACTCCGTGGACGTTGCCCGGAAATACCGCACTCGCGGTGAAAGGAGATATCGACTATGTGAAAGTCCGGACGAAGTCGGGCACCTATATTCTCGCAAAGGCGGCACTTGAGCGGTATGCAAAGGATTTACAGGGCGCGGAGGTCATCGCAGAGATGAAAGGCAGCGAGCTCGTTGGTAAAAAATACAAACCACCGTTCAATTACTACACCAACGACACGACGCTCAAGAATCGCGAGAACGGATGGAAAGTCTACGCGGCGGATTTCATTACAATCGATGCAGGTACGGGTATCGCGCACGAAGCGCCTGCTTTTGGTGCGGACGACTGGGAGCTTTCCAAGAGGGAGAATCTTCCGTTCGTACAGCACGTCAATATGGACGGCACGATGAAGCCCGAAGTAAAAGATTTTGCGGGAATGGAGGTGAAACCACGCTCGGAAGAAGACAAGGTGCGGCTCGGCACCGATATCGCGGTTCTTAAATATTTGCAGGAAAAGGGATTATTTTTCTCCAAGGAGAATGTCACTCACTCATACCCGCATTGTTGGCGTTGCGACACGCCGCTTCTCAATTACGCGACATCATCGTGGTTTGTCTCCGTCACGAAGATAAAAGAAAATTTGCTCACGAATGCGGAGGCGGTCACCTGGTCGCCGGAACATATCAAAGAGGGAAGATTCGGCAAGTGGCTCGAGGGAGCACGCGACTGGTCCATATCCCGCCAGCGCTTCTGGGCGAGCGTCATTCCTGTCTGGCGATGCGCCGCATGTAAGAAAGATAGAGTATTCGGCAGCGCCGCAGAGCTTGAGGAAGCGAGCGGCAAGAAGATAGATGACCTGCACAAACACATCGTCGATGGGGTCACGGTGCCCTGCAAATGTGGCTCAACCATGAGCCGTATTCCCGATGTGCTCGACACGTGGTTCGATTCGGGCTCGATGCCCTACGGTGAGAAGCACTACCCGTTTGAAAATAAAGAACGTTTCGACGCCACCTTCCCCGCGCAATTCATTGCCGAAGGTCTCGACCAGACGCGCGCATGGTTCTACTACCTGCACGTGCTCGGCGGAGCGCTTTTCCGAAAGAATACATTTCAAAACGTCATTGTGAACGGCATCGTGCTCGCCGAAGACGGCAAGAAAATGTCGAAGAAACTTCAGAACTATCCCGACCCGATGGAAATCGTGGAGAAATACGGGGCCGATGCGCTTCGGCTCTACCTGCTTTCTTCGCCCGTCATGCAGGCGGAAAATCTGAGCTTCTCAGAAAGCGGCGTTGATGAAGTAGCGAAGAAAAACATCGGCCGCCTCGGCAATGTGCTCGCTTTCTACAAATTGTATGAAAACGAAACCGCGCGTGATTGGAAGAGTGAGAATGTTCTCGACCGCTGGATAATCGCGCGAATCGATGAGTTTGTCATCGAGACAACTCAAGGATATGAAAATTATCAGCTTGATTCGGCGACGCGACCACTTCCGAAATTTATCGACGACCTGTCTGTGTGGTATTTGCGGAGAAGCCGTGACCGTTTCAAAGAGGAAGGAAAGGATAAGAATGACGCTCTCGCTACCTTGCGATACGTACTTCACCGTCTCGCGCTCGTCATGGCTCCTTCAATGCCGTTCTTTGCGGAGCATCTTTTCCAGTCGGTGCGCGAGGGCGAAGACGAAGAGAGTGTGCACCTGGCCATGTGGCCCGAAGTTTCTGTGCGGACGGGATTCCTTGCGCGACTTTTCGGCGGGGCAAATAAAGACAAACAACTCCTCGACGCGATGCAAACGGCTCGTGCGATTGTGACGAAAGCGCTCGAAGCGCGCGATGCAGCGAAGATTAAGGTGCGTCAGCCGCTCGCCTCGCTTTCGATTCCGCGCGGTTCGAAGCTACCGGATGAATATCTTTCCATCGTTGCCGATGAGGTGAATGTGAAAAAAGTGGAGCGGACGGGTGACGGGATCGCACTCGATACGAACATCACGCAAGAGTTGCAGGAAGAAGGATTAGTTCGGGACACCATCCGCGAAATACAGGCGTTCAGGAAATCGCAGAACATGAAGCCGGGAGAATCCGCTACACACCGGCTTAAAGTATCACCAGAGAGCCGAATGGTGCTTGAAAAGCATCTCGCCGAATTACAGAAATCAACGAGTACCATCATTGAATTCGAGTAAAGCATGTACGAGAAATACCACACCGAGGTGCTTGTGCTAGGAAATCGCGAGATGGGCGAGGCGGATAGGGTAGTGGCTCTCTTTAGCCGTGATTTTGGGCTCGTGCGTGCCCGCGCTTCCGCCATCCGCACCGAGCACTCCAAGATGCGCTATGCGATACAAGATTATGCGCGGGCAAATGTGTCGCTCGTAAAAGGTAAACGCGGGTGGCGGCTCGCGGGAGCCTCGGCGCTCAAATCGGCGACGGGTGACAGAAAGTGCGTAGCCACCTTCGCGCGTATCGCGGAGCTCACGATGCGGCTCGTCCACGGGGAGGAGAAGAACGATTATTTATTCGCAGTACTGGCGGAAGCGCACGATGCGCTCATGCGTAAGCATGTAGAGGCGAGTGCCACCATAGAAATAGTCTGTGTCGCACGCATTCTCTACGCACTCGGATATCTCTCGACCGAGGCGCTCGAAACGGCACTCTTTACCCATACCGCATACGACCGCGAGCATGTCCTCGAAGCGGAAGCCAAACGCGCACAAATCCTTTCCTCAATCAATAAAGCGATTGCGGAAACGCATCTCTAGCGGTAGGCTCTCTCTTATGGCTACGATTGAGCGCATTTCATCCTCCGCAGGTATCGCACTGTCCGATATCAACGAACTCCTGACGCAGCTCCACCGCGACCGCAAAGACCCTCCCGCGACACAGGCGGATTTGGACGCGATTTCTTCCGGTCCGAAAACTATTTTCGCCGTGGCGAAAGATGACGAGAAGACAGTAGGTATGGCGACCGCATACCTTGTCGGGAAATTCGGAAAGACCATCGGGTACGTCGAGGATGTAATCGTCAACGAGACTCACCGCGGCCAAGGTCTCGGCAGAAAACTCCTTGAGAAGATTATCGACGAGGCGAAACGCAGCGGCGTACGTCAGCTGTATCTCACCAGTCGCGACGGCCGTACCGCCGCCAATGCGCTCTATCAAAAACTCGGCTTTGAGAAACGCGAAACCAATAACTATCGCTTGAAATTCTAAGCGCCGCTGCGTGGTAGAATTGCCCGATGGAGCCTTCGGAGCACGAGAAGGATAAGGTAGAGCGTCTGCGGCGGGCGATGTACAGCCGCTCGCTTTCGCCAAAGATACACGATCGGGAACGCCGGCCTCTCGGGCAGGAGCAGTCATCCGTCGGCAACGAATTCGTTAATCCACAGGAGGTCGCTTCAGGATTAGTCGTCGCACCGCGGGCGATAGGGGTCGCCCGCAAGGCGCTCTGGTGGCTTCTCGGTGCCGCAATCGTTTTCTTTGTCGGCGCGATAGCTTTCTTCAGCTACTACTTCCTTTTCGGCGGCGGGAGTTTCTCCGCATCGCCGAGCAATATCGGCATCTCCATCTCGGGGCCGCCGCAAATAGAGGGAGGCGCGCCTGCCGAGCTCCAAATAGTCGTCGTCAACAGGAATAAAGTGCCGCTCGAACTCGCCGACCTCGTAGTGACGTATCCCAAAGGTACGCGCTCGCCGACGGATTTTGCCACCGACCTGCAGAATCAACGCATCCCGCTCGGCGTCATCGAGGCGGGTGGGACCAGGCAGGGGACCGTCTCCGCCGTTTTTGCCGGCAATGAAGGCGACCACGCCGACGTGAAGGTAGAACTCGAGTACCGCATCGGCGGCTCAAGCGCCATTTTTGCAGCCTCGGCGGATTACAGCATCGTCTTCAGTTCGTCGCCGCTATCGCTCGTGGTCACGGGCAACAACGAAACCATTTCCGGCCAGCCGGTCGAAATGACGATAGCAGTCGCATCGAATGCTAACGCCCCCGTGCGGGACGTACTCTTCAATGCACGATATCCGTTCGGATTCAAATTCTCTTCCGCGGATCCCGCGCCCTCGTCAGCCGCGACTCCCGGCTCATCGGGCACCTGGAAGCTGGGAGATATTTTTCCCGGACAAAAGCGGGAGGTAACGATACGCGGCGTCTTGAGCGGCGAGCAGGGGGATGACCGGGTGTTTCAATTCATCGCAGGGACCCGTAAGGATACGGTCGCGACATCGACCGCGATAGAGACTCCGCTCGCGAATAATATATTTACCGTTTCGATATCAAAACCGTTCCTGGGGCTTGCGGTCTCGGTGGGTGGCGCTACAGGCTCCAACATCGTCGTCTCGCCGGGAGACAACGTTTCGGTATCCATCGATTGGCAGAACAACCTCCCGACCGCAATTACGGATGCGGTCATCGTCGCGAAGCTCTCGGGGTTTCCCATTGACGGGACGACCGTGCACAGCTCCGACGGTTTCTACCGTTCCAACGACGACGTCGTGATTTGGGACAAGACTACGAGCAACGGCGCGCTCGCGACCCTGCTTCCGGGAGCGCGCGGCAAAGTCGGGTTTTCCTTCCAGATGCCGAAAAGTGACGCGCTCAAAAACATCATCAATCCGAGCATGGAGATTTCCATCAGCGCTGCCGGGAAGCGCACGGGGGAGACAGGCGTACCCCAAAATCTGCAGGCCACCGCAAAGCAGCGCATCTCGCTCGCGAGCGACATCGTACTCACCGCGCAAGGTCTCTACTACGCCAATCCATTTGGAAGCGTCGGTCCGATGCCGCCGAAAGCGGGGACGGAGACGACCTACGCCATCGTCCTTACCGTCACCAATACCACCAACAAGATAACTGATGCGAAGGTGACTGCGCACTTTCCGCCATACGTACGGTACGTCGGCATTTGCAGCCCCCGCACCGAATGTGACCCCGATACCCAGAAGCTCACCTTCAATCAGGAAGACGGCACGCTGACGTGGAATATGGGCGACATCGAGCCGGGGGTCGGCCTTAATGGGACGGCTCCGCGGCAGACCGCGATAGCTATCGGCTTCATGCCGTCGACCTCGCAGATAGGCCAGGAACCCCCGCTTCTGCAGAACATCAAACTCATAGGTATCGACTCTCTGAAAGCCGCGGAGAAAAAGAAGGCGAATCCCGCCGCGGTCATCGTCCCCGAAGTGCTGAAGAGTGTGAAGGATGTGACGACGAATATACTAGGCGACCCCGGCTTCACATCCGCTAATTCAACTGTGATAAAGTGAGCGCACCTATGGCTGACGTAACGATGGAAAAGATAGTTTCTCTCGCCAAGCGGCGCGGCTTTATTTACCAGGGTTCGGAGATTTACGGGGGATTTTCCGGTTTTTGGGATTACGGCCCGCTTGGCGTCGAGCTTAAGAACAATGTAAAGCAGCTCTGGTGGAGAATGTTTGTCCAGGAGCGTGACGATATGTGCGGATTGGACGCAGCTATCGTGATGAACCCGGAGGCGTGGAAGGCGAGCGGCCACGTGTCGGGATTTGCGGACCCGCTCGAGAACGGAAAAATGTTCAACACGATGCTCATGACGTCGGTCGGTGCGGCGGCTGAAGCGACCAATGCGTATCTGCGGCCGGAGACCGCCGGCGGCATATTCGTCAATTTCAAGAATGTCGTCGACTCGTTGCACCCCAAATTGCCGTTCGGCATCGCGCAGATAGGGAAGGCCTTCCGCAACGAGATTGCTCCGCGGGATTTCATTTTTCGCGCGCGTGAATTCGAACAGATGGAAATAGAATATTTCGTCCGTCCGCAAGAGTGGGAGACCGCGTTCGAAGAGTGGAGACAAAACGTCCATGCCTTCAACGAAGCGGTCGGCATCGCCTCCGGGAGTGTCCACGAAGTCGAGGTCGCCGACCCCGACCGCGCCCACTACTCGAAGCGCACGATAGATTTTGAATTCGATTTCCCATTTGGCAGAAAAGAACTCTCGGGTCTTGCGTACCGCACCGACTTCGACCTGTCCGCGCATGCGAAAGCTTCCGGTGTCGACCTTTCATACCTCGAAGACGCAGGCGAACGGTTTGTGCCGCACGTCATTGAGCCGTCATTCGGCGTGGACCGCGCGGTCCTCGCCCTTCTCGCTTCCGCCTACACGGAAGATGAACTCGGCGGCGAATCGCGCACGTATCTCAAACTCAACAAGGCCGTCGCGCCCATCAAAGCCGCCGTCTTTCCGCTTCTCAAAAACAAGCCCGAACTCGTCGCAAAGGCGCGCGAGGTATACGCAATGCTCAAAAAGCAAATACCGCAGGTCATGTGGGACGACAACGGCAACATCGGCAAGCGCTACCGCAGGCAGGACGAGATAGGCACACCGTACTGCATCACGGTAGACTTCGACACACTCGGCGAAAAGCCCGAATTGAAGGATACCGTCACCATCCGCAACCGCGATACGGGGGAGCAGGAGCGCGTTTCCATTGACAACCTGCTCACACGCGTAGCATAGTAACGCCGAATAGGGAATGATTCCCTGTTCCTTGAGAAGAGGGTCTGGCAATGGATACGTCCATCAGACTGAAGCGCATTCAGGACGCGTTTGGCAACAGTCCTGTCAAGATAGGGGCGATGACCCCGAAGCAGGCGGAGGTGATGGCGCTGGAAGTACTTGGTGCAAGCGTCAGTAGTCTACAATTCCTCGCCGGCTTCATTGAGTTCGGTGACTATCTGGAAGATGCACGAATGGACGACAACGGCATGGCGCGTCGTGATCGCGACGACAAAAGTCGCACATACGACCTGCCAGCAGGTTATAACGGCAGTTCGTTCTGCATCCCGTTCAGAAGGTCAGCTTTCAAACGGTTGGGGCAGCCAAGGAGTCGACGTTCCCGCAAGCAGGGATGCGTCTACCGCCAGGAGCTACTCCTCACCAGAGAAGGCGACATCCTCGTGTGGGACTGGTTCGCCCGCTGTGAGCGGACGGAGCGGGGACTGCGCGAGATTGCCATCCGTAGCAAGGTACGCCTGGCGAAGGGCAGAACGGTCAAGAAGATATTCAGTAACCCGTTCAGTGCGCAATCGTTCCTCGCGAAGGTAGGATGGCTCGTCACCGACACCATTGAAAATCGCGAGAAGCACCTGGCCTCGATGAGAGGCCTGGACACCTTCATCAGGGCGGTCGAAGGACAGCTTGTCGTTCATTGACCGCGACATCAGAGCGCCTGCCCGGCATTCGGGCAGGCGCGGCTTCTTTTTAGGGGCTGCTATGCTACGATTGCCGCATGGAAGACCGCTCTATACACGTTTCCATCACCGCAGGGACCGTTTTCAAAATTGTCGTCATTTTAGTGGGTGCTTGGTTTATCTTTACGCTCCGCCACATCGTCCTCGACGTGGTGACCGCCATCGTCATCGCCTCCGCCATTGAGCCTGGTGTCGCTTCGCTCGTGCGCCGCAAAATCCCCCGCGTGCTCGCGGTTATTCTCATCTACCTCGTTCTCTTTAGCGTATTTTTCGGGCTCTTCTATTTCTTCTTCCCCTCGGTGCTCGAAGACCTCGCGCTCTTCCTTGCCACGTTGCCGGCATACCTAGAATCATTTACGCGTGCGGGCGCTTTTGATGCGTACGCCAGCATCTTGGGTGTCCCTGCGCCTTCGGCGATTTCCGCGAACGACATCATGGCGAATATCAGGAGCGCGTTTGATATCAGCGGGACGTTCGGTAATGCCTTCAGCGCGGTCGCACGCATCTTCGGGGGAGTTTTCTCGCTCGTCCTCATCGTCGTATTCTCATTCTATTTTGCGGTCATCGAGACAGGCGTCGATGATTTCCTCCGCGTTATTTCGCCGAAAAAGTACCAAAAATACCTGCTCGACCTATGGCGCCGCTCGCAGACAAAGATTGGTTTGTGGATGCAGGGGCAGCTCATTCTCGCGGTCATCATGGGGGTGCTCGTCTATCTCGGCCTCACTATTTTCGGCGTTAAACACGCGCTTCTCCTCGCCGTTCTCGCCGCCATTTTCGAAATTATCCCTGTCTTCGGTCCCACGCTCGCTTCGGTGCCGGCGATACTTATCGGCTTCGCGGATGGCGGCGTCACGATGGGCATTGTGGTCATCGTGCTCTATATCGTCCTTCAGCAATTCGAAAATCACCTCATCTATCCGCTCGTCGTCACCCGTGTCGTCGGGGTGCCTCCGCTGCTCATCATCTTGGCGCTCATCGTCGGAGCCGAGCTCGCAGGCTTCCTCGGCATCCTGCTTTCGGTACCTGCGGCAGCCGTGATACAGGAGCTCGTGCGTGATATCGAGAGCGGCCGCCTGCGGGAGCAGGCCAACGCTTAAGCAAGGTATGGGCAAGCCACTGTATCTAACGACGACACTGCCGTACGTCAATGCGGAACCTCACATCGGCTTCGCGCTGGAGATGGTGCAGGCGGATGTAATCGCCCGCTATCACACGCTCCTCGGCGACGAAGTTTTTTTCAACACGGGCACCGACGAGCACGGCCTCAAAATATTCCGCAAGGCGGCAGAAGAGGGGAAGGACGCACAGGCATACACGGATGAGTATGCGGCGAAGTTCAAGAGTCTGAAGGAACGACTCGGTTTGCATCCGCAGCTTCACTTTATCCGGACGACCGAGCCGCGTCACAAGACCGCGGCACAGGAGATGTGGCGCCGCTGCCTCGCCAAAGGCGACATTTTCAAGAAAAAATACAAAGGCCTCTACTGCGTGGGTGATGAGGCATTCATCAAAGAGACTGAGCTTGTGGACGGCAAATGCCCGAATCACCCGACGATGGAGCCCATTGAGATAGAAGAAGAAAATTACTTCTTCAGACTCTCCGCGTATCAGGACAAATTGCTCGCCTATCTCTCGCAGCCGGGTGTTGTCGTCCCCGAGTGGCGCCGCGAAGAGGCGATTAATTTTGTAAAACAGGGGTTGGAAGACTTCAGCATTTCCCGCACCAAAGAAAAGATGCCGTGGGGTGTCGCGGTGCCGGATGACGATTCCCAAGTGATGTATGTGTGGTTCGATGCGCTCACGAATTACGTCTCGAC
>ERZ1292632.558-Hain-H43-01um-R2-558-length-41037-cov-7_pt1 | contig 41037 bp, 39 predicted proteins | sample MGYA00564407_ERZ1292632 | MGnify/ENA primary metagenome ERZ1292632 (study PRJEB36523, sample SAMEA6512637) | groundwater metagenome | collected 2019-01-08 | study: AquaDiva: Metagenomics assemblies of 32 groundwater samples | reverse complement strand
CCGGGGCGCCCCCCCCCCCCCGAGATTCGCTACTGCGCTATCATGTCGAGGGACTTATCGCGATCATGCAGGAAGCAAGCGGCAAGCCAGTCATGGCGCTTCGCGACAAGGGTGGCGTCTATGACCCCCAACTTCCCGCGGGCGCCGCTGGTCTTTGGATCCGCTGGGCTGTCGATCAGATGGAACCCAGGATCACCGACACCAGACTTTCTTTCTGGGTGCGCAACACACGCAGGGGTGCTGTCAAACCAAATGCACCGGTCGTTAGGGGTATGGTGATAGGTGGGTAGGATGCCACGCCCAGCTTGGCCCGCAAGCCCATTCCGATACTTCAACTCGTCGCCTGAGGTGATCCGCACGGCGGTAATGCTGTACATTCGATATCCACTCAGCCTACGGAACGTGGAGGATCTGCTGTTCGAGCGCGGCTATGATATCAGCCATGAGACGATACGATATTGGTGGAATCGTTTCGGGCCGAGGTTCGCGGCTGAAATCCGCAAGCAGCGCGTTTCCAGGATGCGCGGCTTCCGGCATTGGCGATGGCACCTCGATGAGATGTTCGTCAAGATCAATGGGAAGCAGCATTATCTGTGGCGCGCCGTCGATCAGGAGGGCGAAATCCTCGAGAGCTACGTCACGAAAACTCGCGACAAGAAGGCGGCTCTCGCCTTTATGAAGAAGGCCCTAAAAAGGCACGGTTCACCGGAAACGATCGTCACTGATGGCTTGCGATCCTATGGTGCCGCCCTGAACGAACTGGGCAATCGCGACAAGCAAGAGACCGCGCGCTGGGCCAACAACCGGGTCGGAAACAGCCATCTTCCTGTCCGACGACGAGAGCGCGCCATGCTCCGTTTCAGGCGGATGCGATCGCTACAGAAATTCGTCTCGGTCCAAGCCAATGTCCATAACCATTTCTGTCTGGAGCGTCATCTCGTCAGTCGCGAAGTCTACAAGGAACGACGCTCCGCGGCCGTGGCGGAGTGGCGGTCTCTCGCAAGCTGAGCCCATGCGATTTCAACCCCGAAATGCATCCTGTGGAGAGCAGTTCGCGTTTGTTTGACAGCACCCGCCAAAAAGCCCGACAACGGTGTGAACTTCGCACCGTCGCGCCAGGAACGCGCGCCCCACCACCCAAACACCCCAGCGCGCCCAGCCTTGACGCGCCCCGCCCACCCGTCTACCCCGCGCCCCGTATTCGGACGCCCCCGCGTCCCTCATCCCACCGGCATGTCGAGTCCCGTCGAAGGGCATGGCCGGTCACCGTGGCGGGCGGAAGGATTGTATCCATGGCAAATGTGACCGTGATCGGCGCCCAATGGGGTGACGAGGGCAAGGGCAAGATCGTCGACTGGCTGTCGGAGCGCGCCGATGTCGTCGCCCGCTTCCAGGGCGGGCACAATGCCGGCCACACGCTGGTCGTAGGGGAGAAGGTCTATAAGCTCTCGCTGCTCCCCTCCGGCATCGTGCGCGGCACGCTGTCGGTCATCGGCAATGGCGTGGTGCTCGATCCCTGGCATTTCCGCGACGAGGTGGCGAAGCTGAAAGGGCAGGGGGTGGAGATCACGCCTGCCAATCTCCAGATCGCCGAAACCTGCCCGCTGATCCTGCCCTTCCACCGCGACCTCGACGGGCTGCGCGAGGATGCGAGCGGTGCCGGCAAGATCGGCACGACCCGGCGCGGCATCGGCCCCGCCTATGAGGACAAGGTCGGCCGCCGCGCGATCCGCGTGTGCGATCTCGCCCATCTCGACGATCTCGGCCCGCAGATAGACCGGCTGACCGCCCATCATGACGCGCTGCGGGCAGGCTTCAACGAAGCGCCGATCGATCGCGCCGCGCTGATCGCCGACCTCACCGAAATCGCGTCCTTCATCCTGCCCTTCGTCAAGCCGGTCTGGCTGACGCTCAACCAGGCGAAAGCGCGGGGCAAGCGCATCCTGTTCGAGGGCGCGCAGGGCACATTGCTCGACATCGATCATGGCACCTATCCCTTCGTCACCTCCTCAAACACCGTGGCGGGCACGGCGGCGAGCGGCACCGGCCTTGGCCCCGGCGGGGCGGGTTTCGTGCTCGGCATCGTCAAGGCTTATACGACGCGAGTCGGCTCCGGCCCCTTCCCGACCGAGCAGGAGAATGACGTCGGCCAGCGGCTTGGCGAACGCGGCCACGAGTTCGGCACCGTCACCGGGCGCAAGCGCCGCTGCGGCTGGTTCGACGCGGTGCTGGTGCGCCAGTCGGTCGCGGTGTCGGGCGTCACCGGCATCGCGCTCACCAAGCTCGACGTGCTCGACGGGTTCGAGACGCTGAAAATCTGCGTCGGCTATCGCATCGGCGAACGGACCTTCGATTACCTCCCCGCCCACGCCCAGGATCAGGCGCGCGCCGAGCCGATCTACGAGGAGATCGAAGGCTGGCAGGACACCACGGCGGGCGCGCGCAGCTGGGCCGAGCTGCCCGCGCAGGCGATCAAATATATCCGCCGGATCGAGGAGCTGATCGGCTGCCCTGTCACGCTCGTCTCCACCAGCCCCGAGCGCGAGGACACGATCCTCGTGCGCGATCCCTTCGCGGATTGATCGCCATGGCCGGAGAGAAATTCGAGCGCCACAAGCAGCCCTGGACCCAGGACGAAATCCAGAAGCTGCATACGCTGGCGAAGAAGGGCATGGCCTTGAAAGCCATAGCCAAGGCACTGACCCGCAGCGAGGAGTCGGTGAAGGCGCGAGCGAAGCAGGACGGGCTGAGTATCGTGAAGCTGCGATAGGGGCCGCCCTTCCGTAACTTTTCGTTGCGGCGCGGGCGCGGCGGAGCATCTTGGTTGATGCTGCGTTGCGGCATTTCTGATTTCGGAGACCCGCATGATCGTCGATCCCATCCCCAATTTCCGCCGCATCGCGTCCGAAGTGTGGCAGCCGCTGACCGCCTTATTCGTCTGGGACTGCGCGGTGACGATCACTTATTATCTGCTGCCGTTCAAAGCGCCCGAACTGCCGCTCACCATCTTCGGGTCGGCGCTGGCGCTGTTCCTGGGGTTCCGGTCCAACAGCGCCTATCAGCGCTGGTGGGAGGCGCGGACGCTCTGGGGCGCGATGATAAACGCTTCGCGCAGCCTGGCGCGCGCCACCCGCAACTTCATGCCGGACCCGGACGCCCGCGACCTCAAGCGCGAGATCGTCAAGCGCCAGATCGCTTATGTGAACGCGCTGCGATGCCAGCTGCGCCGCCAGCCGATCGGTGAGGATGTGACGAAATTCCTGACCGAGGAGGACAAGGGCAAGGCGCTGGCGCGGACCAACCCTGCCAATGGCCTGCTCGACAGCACCGGGCGGCGGATCGACATCGCCCGCCGCAGCGGCTGGATCGACACCATCCAGCAGACCCAGATGGAGGCGCTGCTGGTCGACATCGCCAATGCGCAAGGCGGCATGGAGCGGATCAAGAACACGCCGCTGCCGGTGCAATATCGCTACCTGCCGACCATCTTCACCCATATCTTCTGCATCGCCCTGCCGATCGGGCTGGTGGAGTCTCTCGGCTTCGCCACGCCGCTGGGGTCGACCGTGGCAGGCCTCATGTTCATGGCGGTGCTGCGGATCGGCGACGATCTGGTCGATCCCTTCGCCAACACCGTCCACGACAATCCGTTGACCGCCATGTGCCGCACGATCGAGATCGATCTGCTTCAGTCGATCGGCGACCCGGCGCCCGAGCCGCTGAAGCCGGTCAACGGCGTGCTGTGGTGATCGACAGCGCATCGCGCGGCTATCGTGCTGTCCCGCTGCCGGTGGGAAGCCCTCGCACCGCGCCCTTCGTCCGCGCGCCGCATCCCCACTTCCCCGATTGACGCGCCCCGTCCTTTGCCGCAATGCCGGAGGCGTCGCCGGCGGATTCGTTCGTCGGGCATGATGCGGGAGAGCATGGGCGGTCTTTCAGGCCAGGCCCGTCGCCGAAGGAGCAACCGCCCCGGAATCTCTCAGGCCAAAGGACCGCATCGCGCAAGACACTCTGGAAAGCGGACGCGCTTCATGCCCGTCCCACCGAAGGGGTAAGCCATGCGGCCGCAAGGCCGCTGGTCAAAGCTCTCAGGTTCCGTGACAGAGGGGGTGGCAGCATTCCGCGCCATGTGTGGCGGGGCAGCGCTGTCGCCTTGGGACTTATCACGGAAAGGCCGGCCTTTCATGACCGCCAATGACGACATCGCCCATCTGGAAGAAGAGCTGCCGTTGCAGGCGCTGCCGCTCGACGGCTGGCACCGGGCGAAGGGCGCGCGGATGGTGGGCTTTGCCGGCTATCATATGCCGATCCAGTATGAAGGGATCATGGCCGAGCATCTGTGGACGCGCGACCATGCCGGGCTGTTCGATGTCAGCCATATGGGGCAGCTCACCTTTTCGGGGGAGGGCGTGGACGCGGCGCTGGAGCAGCTTCTGCCCGCCGACATTGCTGGCCTGAAGCCCTTCCGCCAGCGCTATTCGATGCTGTTGGACGAGGAGGGCGGTATCCTCGACGACCTCATGGTCTCGCGGCTGGGCGGCGGCGCGTTCGATGACGCAGACATCTATATGGTCGTCAACGGCGCGACCAAATATGACGATATCGGCTGGATGATCGAGCAGCTGCCCGACGAAGTCGTGATGAACCATATGGATGAGCAGGCGCTGCTGGCGCTTCAGGGACCGGAGGCGGGCGAGGCGCTGGCCGCGCTTGTCCCGGAGACCGCCGACCTGCTGTTCATGCAGTCGGGGCTGTTCACCTGGCGCGGCATCCCGCTGTGGATCAGCCGGTCGGGCTATACCGGCGAGGACGGGTTCGAGATCAGCGTGCCGGCCGAAGACGCGACGCTGCTGGCCGACGCGCTGTGCGCACTGCCGCAGGTCAAACCCATCGGCCTGGGCGCGCGCGATTCGCTGCGGCTGGAGGCGGGGCTGCCGCTTTACGGCCATGACCTGACGCCGGCCGTCAGCGCGATCGGCGCGGACCTGGCCTTCGCCATCGGCAAACGCCGGCGCGAGGAGGGCGGCTTTATCGGCCATGCTCGGGTCATGAAGGAGTTGGCGGACGGCCCCGGCACAAAGCGTGTGGGCCTGCGGATCGAGGGCCGCCTGCCTGCGCGCGAAGGGGCGAAAATCTACGCCGGCGCGGTCGAGGTGGGTGAGGTCACCTCGGGCGGCTTTGCGCCAAGCCTGGGCGCGCCGATCGCGATGGGCTGGGTCAGCCTGCCCCATGCCGCGATCGACACCGCTCTGGACATCGACGTGCGCGGCAAGCGTATCGCCGCTGTGGTCGCACCGATGCCGTTCGTCCCGCATCGCTATCGCCGCAAGCCGTGAAGCCATTTTTCGGAAGGGGAGTAACCATATGAGCCGCTATTTCACTGACGAACATGAATGGATCGATGTCGAGGGCGAAATCGCCACCGTCGGCATCACCGACTATGCGCAGGAGCAGCTGGGCGACATCGTGTTCGTGGAGCTGCCCGCCGAGGGTACGACCTTCGAGAAGGGCGACGATGCCGCCGTCGTAGAATCGGTCAAGGCCGCGTCGGATGTCTATGCGCCGATCTCGGGCGAAGTGGTCGAGACCAACAGCGCGCTGGAGGACGAGCCGGCGCTGGTCAACAGCGACGCGGAGGAGGATGGCTGGTTCTTCAAGCTGCGCATCACCGATCCGAGCGAGCTGGAAGGGCTGATGACCGAGGCGGCTTACAAGACGTTTGTGGCGAGCCTTTGATGGAAATTCTCCCCTCCCCTTCAGGGGAGGGGCTGGGGGTGGGGTTTATCCTCATGGCGTAACGCATGGGGCGACACCCCACCCCAACCCTCGAAGAGGGTCGCGTGCCCCTCTTCGACCTGAAGGGGAGGGGCTTAGAAAGGAATGACATGCGCTACCTACCCCTTACCGACACCGACCGGCAGGCGATGCTCGCCACGATCGGCGCGGCGTCGATCGACGATCTGTTCGTGGACGTGCCGGCCGAGGCGCGGCTTGCCGGGCCGATCGCGGGCCTGCCCGCTCACGCCAGCGAGCTTGCGGTCGAGCGGCACATGACCGCGCTCGCGCGGCAAAATCTATCGGCGGGGGAAGCGCCCTTCTTCCTGGGCGCGGGCGCATACCGCCATCATGTCCCTGCCAGCGTCGATCATCTGATCCAGCGCGGCGAGTTCCTGACCGCCTACACGCCCTATCAGCCCGAAATCGCGCAGGGCACGCTCCAGGTGCTGTTCGAGTTCCAGACGCAGGTCGCGCGGCTGCTGGGCTGCGATGTCGCCAATGCGTCCATGTATGACGGCTCGACCGCCTGCTGGGAAGCGATCGGCATGGCCCGGCGCATCACGAAGCGGGGCAAGGCCTTGCTCTCCTCCGGCCTGCATCCGCACTATGTCTCGGTCGCGCAGACGATGGCGAAGTTCACCGGCGACGCGCTGGTCCATGACGCGCCGACGCTGGACGCGGCGACCGACATCGACGTGCTGATCGCCGCGATCGACAAGGACACGTCCTGCGTCGTGGTGCAATATCCCGATATCCTCGGCCGCATCGCCGACCTGACCCCGCTCGCTGACGCCGCGCACGCCGCCGGCGCGCTGCTGGTCGCGGTGGTGACGGAGCCGGTGGCGCTGGGGGCGATCAAAGCGCCTGGAGCTATGGGCGCGGACATCGTCGTGGGCGAAGGCCAGTCGATCGGCGTGGGCCTTCAGTTCGGCGGGCCTTATCTGGGCCTCTTCGCGTGCAAGCAGAAATATGTCCGCCAGATGCCGGGACGCCTGTGCGGCGAGACAGTGGACGCGGCGGGCAAGCGCGGCTTCGTGCTGACGCTCTCGACCCGCGAGCAGCATATCCGCCGCGAGAAGGCGACCTCGAACATCTGCACCAATTCGGGCCTCTGCGCGCTGGCGTTCAGCATCCACATGACGCTGCTGGGGGAAAAGGGGCTGCGGGAACTTGCCGCGCTCAACCATGCGCTCGCCTGCGAGGCGGCGGACCGGCTGGCGCGGGTGCCGGGCGTTACCCTTGTCAACGACAGCTTTTTCAACGAATTCACGCTGGTCCTGAACAAGGATGCGCGCGAGGCGGTGCGGAACCTCGCCGACAGGGGCGTGCTGGCCGGCGTGTCGCTCGGGCGGCTCTATCCCAAGGCGCCGGAGATTGCGGGCGGGCTGATCGTCGCGGTCACCGAGACGACGACGGTCGAGGATATCGAGGCTTTGGCCACGGCGCTGGAGGAGGAACTGGCATGACCCTTCCACTTAACCCGTTAGCCCTGAGCCTGTCGAAGGGCCGCACTTTCCTCGAAGAAAAGGGCAGGGCTTCGACAGGCTCAGCCCGAACGGATTTGGAAGGAGGCCTGTAATATGACCATGCTCAAGGAAGGCCGCCCGACCGCGCCCGAGGCTGTCGAGGACGCGCACATGGCCCCCGCCACCGCCACCGGCAATCGCGCGCTGATGCTGGAGGAGAAGCTGATCTTCGAGATCGGCTCGACCGACACCACTGGCGTCGATTTCGCCGAAACCCCCAGGGTCGCCAGCCGTCTCGGCGCGCTCGCCCGCACCGATGCGATCGGCCTGCCCGGCCTGTCGGAGCAGGAGACGGTGCGCCACTATACCCGCCTCAGCCGCCAGAATTACGCCATCGACCTCGGCCTGTTTCCGCTCGGCTCCTGCACGATGAAGCACAACCCGCGCCTCAACGAGAAGATGGCGCGGCTCCCCGGCTTTGCCGACATCCACCCGCTGCAACCGCAATCGACGGTGCAGGGCGCTCTTGCAGTCATCAACCAGCTTGCCTTCTGGCTGATCGACCTGACCGGGATGCACGGTGTCGCGATGGCGCCCAAGGCCGGCGCGCATGGCGAATTGTGCGGGCTGCTGTGCATTCGCGCGGCGCTGGAGGCGCGGGGCGATGCGCGGCAGGTGGTGCTGGTGCCCGAAAGCGCGCATGGCACCAACCCCGCCACTGCCGCCTTCTGCGGCTACAAGGTCGAGGATATTCCCGCGACGCCGGAGGGCCGCGTAGATCTGGAGGCGCTCAAGGCCCGGCTCGGCCCTGATGTGGCGGCGGTGATGATTACCAACCCCAACACCTGCGGCCTGTTCGAGCGCGACATGAAGGTGATTTCCGACGCGGTCCACGCCGCCGGCGCCTTCGTCTATTGCGACGGCGCGAACTTCAACGCGATCGTCGGGCGTGTACGTCCCGGCGACCTGGGCGTCGATGCGATGCATATCAACCTGCACAAGACCTTCTCGACGCCCCATGGCGGCGGCGGTCCGGGCTCCGGCCCGGTGGTGCTCAGCGAAGCGCTCGCGCCCTTCGGGCCTCTTCCTTATACCGCGCGCATGGCGGACGGCACGATCCACCTCATTGAGGAGGATAATGTCGGCGAGGAGATGCCGCAGAGCTTCGGCCGCATGTGCGCCTTCCACGGGCAGATGGGCATGTTCACCCGCGCGTTGACCTATATCCTGTCCCACGGCGCGGATGGCCTGCGGCAGGTGGCGGAGGATGCCGTCCTCAACGCCAATTATGTGCTGCGCAGCCTGGAGGATGTGCTCGACGCCCCGTTCGGCGCGAGCGGCCCGTGCATGCATGAGGCGCTGTTCAGCGACAAGGGGCTGGCCGAAGGCTTTACCACGCTCGACATCGCCAAGGGGCTGATCGACGAGGGCTTCCACCCGATGACCATGTATTTTCCGCTGGTCGTCCATGGCGCGATGCTGGTCGAACCGACCGAGACGGAAAGCAAGGCGGCGCTCGACCAGTTCATCCTGGCGCTCCGCAGCCTGGCGGAACGCGCAAAGGCGGGGGACGAGGCGCTGAAGGGCGCGCCCTATCATGCGCCGCGCCGCCGCCTGGACGAGACGCTGGCGGCGCGCAAGCCGGTGCTGACCTGGAGCGAGCAGGCGCTGGCGCAAGCGGCGGAGTGAGGTGAAGCTGGCGTAAGTCCCAGCTTCGCTAGATCCCTGCGGCGGCTACTCTTCCGACGATAATCGGAGGAGGGGTGATGACCGTGACCAGCGTGCCGGCGCATGTGCCGGCGGATCGGATCGTCGATTTCGACATCTTCAACCCGCCGGGCGTCGAGCAGGATTATTTCGCAGCCTGGCAAGGGCTTGCCCGCCCCAACGGGCCGGGCATCGTGTGGACCACCGCCAATGGCGGCCACTGGATCGCGACGCGAGGCGAGATCGTCCGCGCGCTCTGGGCCGACACCGCCCGGCTTTCCAGCGAAGTGCTGGCGGTCACGCCGGGGCTGGGGGAGGTGATGCGCTTCATCCCGCTCCAGCAGGATCCACCCGAACATCATGCCTATCGCATGGCGGTGATGAAGGGTTTCGCCTCGCGGCATATCGTCGCGCTGGAGCCCAGAGTGCGCGACGTGGCCCGCGACCTGATCGTCGGGCTCGCGCCGCGCGGACAATGCGAGTTCATGGAGGAGTTCGCGGAGATATTGCCCCTCCATATCTTCCTGACCCTGATCGACGTGCCGCTGACCGATCGGCCGCGGTTGCGGGCATTGGGCGCGCAGCTGACGCGGCCCGATGGGTCGATGAGCGTCGAGCAGTTGCGCGACGCCGCCGATGCGTATCTCGCCCCCTATATCGCCGAGCGCATGGCGCATCCGGGCGACGATCTGTTCAGCCGCATCCTTGCCGAACCTGTGAACGGCCAGCCCTGGAGCGTGGACGATGCCCGCCGCATGTGCCGCAACCTTTTGTTCGGCGGTCTCGATACGGTGGTCGCTGCGGTGGGCATGGCGGCGCTGCACCTGGCGCGGCACCCGGACGATCAGGCCGCGCTGCGCGCCGATCCCGCGTGCATCCCGGACGCCGCCGACGAACTGATGCGGCGCTATCCGACCGTGTCGGTCAGCCGCAACCTGATCGAGGATGTGGCGGTGGACGGCGTGACGCTGAAGCGCGGCGACATCATCTATCTGCCGAGCATCCTCCACAATCTCGATCCGGCGAGCTTCGACGCGCCCGACGCGGTGCGTTTCGACCGGAAGCTCAACCCGACGCGGCATACGACCATGGGCGTCGGCGCGCATCGCTGCGTCGGGGCGGGACTGGCGCGGATGGAGATGATCGTCTTTCTGGAGGAATGGCTGTCGGCGATGCCGGCCTTCCGCCTCGATCCCGATCGGCCGGTGCGGATGAAGGGCGGCAATGTCGGCGCCTGCACGCAATTGCCGCTGCGCTGGGACTGAACCGGCTTCATTTCGCCCGCGCGCCGATATAGGGCAGGGCGATGCCCGATCGCCTCCCCGATCTCGTTTGCGCGGAACTGAACCAGCCCGCCGATCCGCGCGCCGCCGCGATGGCCGGAGCGCTGGCGGCGCGATATCCCGGCGCGGCTCGCGCCGTGCTCTTTTACGGCTCCTGCCTGCGGGAGGCCAATCTCGACGGGCTGATGCTCGATTTCTATCTGATCGTATCGGATTATCCCGCCGCCTATGGCCGGACATGGCTGGCGACCGCCAATCGGCTGATCCCGCCCAACGTCTTTCCGTTCGAGCATCAGGGGCTGATGGCGAAATATGCGGTGCTGTCCGAAGCCGATTTCGCGCGGCTCAACAGCCCGGCGGCGGACAATGTGTCGGTTTGGGCGCGCTTCGCGCAGCCCTCGCGGCTGCTCTGGGTCGCCGACGATCTCGCGCGGCAGCGCGTCGTGGCGGCGGTGGCGCAGGCCGCGCCGACTTTGCTGTCGCTGGCCCGGCCGATGGCGAGAGGGGGGGGCGATGTGCTCGGCCTCTGGAAGACCGGCTTCACCCTGACCTACAATGCCGAACTGCGAGCCGAGAAAACCGGTCGTTCGCTGTCCATCGTGGATGCCGATCCCGATCGCTATCGCCGCTTCGGCGAGGCGGCGCTGGACGATGGCTTGCCGCCGTCGCCTGCGGACGCTGCGTCGGTCTGGCGGCGGCTCCAGCGCCGGGGCAAGCGGCTGTCGGTCCTGCGCCTTGCCAAGGCGAGCTTCACCTATGCCGGCGGGATCGACTATCTCGCCTGGAAGATCAACCGCCATGCCGGGACCAGGATCGCGATCAAGCCGTGGCAGCGGCGCTGGCCGCTGGTGGGCGCGCTCACTCTGCTGCCGCGGCTGTTCCGGGGAGGGGCGATACGCTGAGCGCGTCGCCGAGCGCCTGCCCGAGCGCAGCCAGCGTATAGGGCTTGCGCAGCACGGCATGGCCGGCAAAGTCCGCGCTTTCGCCGACATCGCCCGCATAGCCGGTGACGAACAGCACCGGCAGATGGCGAAACTGGGCGGGGAGCGCCTTCACCATTTCCGGCCCGGTCATGTCGGGCATCAGCACGTCGCTGATGATAAGGCCGATATCTGCGTTGTTGGCGAGCAGTTTCGCCGCCTTGGCCGGGTGGTCGCAGGCGACCGGCAGGTGACCGAGTTCGCTCAAAGCCGCCATCGTCTGGTTGAGCACGCGCGGATCATCCTCGACCACCAGGATACGGGTAGGGGGCTGGCGCACCGGCCCCTGCGCGAACGCCGCGCCGTCATCGCCATCGGCCGCTTCGCCAAGGCAACGGGGCAGGTAGATATGAACGCTGCTGCCTTCGCCCGGCGTCGAATCGATACGGATTTCGCCCGCGCACTGGCGCACCAGCCCGAATATCTGGCTGAGGCCGAGGCCCGTCCCCTTGCCGACCGGCTTGGTGGTGAAGAAGGGCTCGAACACGCGGGCGAGCACCTCGGGTGTCATGCCGCAGCCATCGTCGGTGACGGTCAGCACCACATAGTCGCCCGCCGCGCAATCGCCGATCTCGCCGGCCTTCAGCGCGATGCGATCGGTCGACAGGCTGAGCCGCCCCCGCCCTTCCATCGCGTCGCGCGCGTTGACGCAGAGGTTGAGGATCGCGTTTTCGAGCTGATGCTGATCGACGAAGATGCGCCAGCCCTCTGCGCGATGCGAGAAGCTGACGATGATCTGGTCGCCGATGGTGCGGTCGATGAGGTCGGCCATGCCCGCGATCAGCGCATCGGGATCGACCGCGCTCGGCAGCAGCGGTTCGGATCGCGCGAAGGCAAGCAGGCGACGGGTGAGGGCGGAGGCGCGGTTCGCGCCCTCCATCGCATTGTCGAGGTGGCGCGCGGCGTCCTCGGGCTTGAGCCGGAGGTTGCGCTTGGCGAGTTCCAGTCCGCCTACGACCACGGCAAGCATATTGTTGAAATCATGCGCAATGCCGCCAGTCAGCTGCCCGACCGCGTCCATCTTCTGCATCTGGCGCAGATTATCCTCGGCGGCGGCGCGCTCGGCCGATTCGCGCTTCAGTTCGTCATAGGCGGCGGACAGTTCGGCGGTGCGCGCCTGCACCGCCGCCTCCAGCCGGTCGGCGCGTTCGGTTTCCAGCTCGGCGAGCGTGCGGGCCTTGCGCCGTTCGCTATAGGCGGCGTTGGCAAGCCAGGCGGCAAACAGCACGCACACCAGCAGCACCAGCCCCAGCAGCCGCGACGTGCGCCCGACCTGCTCGGTGCGGTCGCCCGCGAGGCTGACGGCGAGGCTTCGCTCCTGCAGCCGGCTGTTCTCCGCCCGGATAACCATGTCGAGCAGCGCGGTGATCCGCCGCAGGTCGCGACTCTTGCCAGCCTGGTGGAAGCGGGCGAGCGCCGCCATCTTCTGGTCATAGGCGGTGCGCAGCCCAATCTCGTTCAGCGTCCGTCCCCGCTCCGCGAACGCGCGCTCGAGCGCTTCGAGATGCCCGCGTTGCCAGCCGGACCGGCGCGTAGCGTAGCTGAGCGCCCGCAATTGCCGCGCCGCGCCGCGCCACTGGTCCTGAAAAAGCCGGCCGGTGTCGGGATCGAGGCTGATGACATAGCGCGCCAGCGTCACCTCGGCGCGGGCGACCTGCGCCTCGAACCCGCGGGCGAGCGCGATCACCTCGAAACTGCGCTGCTGCTCCTCGAGGGCGCGCTGATGATCGCGCGTGGCATTGCTCGCTGTGTAGAGCAACGCGCCGAGCGCGCCGACCAGCAGAGCGACGAGGAGGAACGGCAAGGCCCGGCGCGCACCGACCCGCCAGCGGCTTTCCCGTCCATCCAGATGATCGCCATGCGCCATGGGACCGTTACACTAGCCCAACAAGGTTAATGAAGAAACGGGGGAGGGAAAAACTTCCTTAACATGGGTCGCATTCCGGTCGCGGCGGTTGCCTCAGCGGAGCGCGCCGGTCGCCTTGCCCGCGGCCGCGAACATGCCGATGATCTGTTCGACCTGATCGTCGCTATGTTCGGCGCAGAGCGAGCAGCGCAGCAGGAAGGTGCCGGCCGGAGTCGCCGGGGGACGCGCCATGTTGACGTAGAGGCCGAGTTCCAGCAGCGTCTGCCACATCGCCACCGCCTGGGCCTGATCGGTCAGGATGACAGCGATGATCGCGGATTGCGGCGTCCTGGTGCCGAGCGTGAAGCCGAGGTCGGTCAGCCCCTTGTGCAGCCGCTGACTGTTCTTCCACAGATGCGCGCGCTTCTCGCCCGCGTGCATCAGCTTGCGGATGCTGGTCGCTGCGGTGGCGACGACGCTGGGCGGCAGCGAGGCGGTAAAGACATAGGGACGGCAGACGAGGCGCAAAATCTCGAACTTGGGGTGGTTGGACACGCAGAAGCCGCCGACCGTGCCGACCGACTTGGAGAAGGTGCCGACGACGAAGTCCACGTCCTTTTCGACGCCCTGCTCCTCATAGACGCCGCGACCATGATCGCCGAAGAAGCCCATGCCGTGCGCTTCGTCGACCAGGATCATGCAGTTGGGATGCTTGCGCACCGCCGCGACCATGTCGGGCAGGGGGGCCACGTCGCCCAGCATCGAATAAACGCCCTCCAGCACGACGAGTTTCAGCGCGTCGGCCGGGAGCCGGCCCAGACGCTTGTCCAGATCCTCGACGCTGTTGTGGCGGAAGCGGACGATCTCCGCATCGCCCAGGAAGCAACCGTCATAGATGGACGCATGGCTGTCGGCGTCCAGAACGACATAGTCACCCCGGCCCGCCAGCGTGGAAATGAGGCCGAGATTCGCCTGATAGCCGGTCGAAAAGACCATCGCGCCCGACGTGCCGTAGAAATCCCTGAGCGCGTCCTCGACTTCCCGATGCCCCTGATATGTGCCGTTCAGCACGCGGCTGCCGGTGGTGCCCGCGCCAAATTCGTCGAGCGCCTTCTTGCCGGCTGCCACCACGTCCGGGTCGAACGTCATGCCCATATAGTTATAGGTGCCGAGCAGGATCGTATCCTTGCCCTTGATGACCGCCTGGGTCGGTGATTTCACCTCGTCCATCACGATCGCGAAAGGATCGCGCACGCCCGTCGCCAGCAGCGCTTCGCGCTCGGCGATCAGGGCGTCGAATTTGGAGAAGAGGTCGCGCGCATTGCTCGTTTCGGCGGGGGTGCGCGCGTCGTTGGCTGTGGCGGCTGCGTCGGTCATAAATGTCGTATCCCATAGCCGTTCAGGCTGAGCGAAGTCGAAGCCCTTTGCCGAGCGGAGCCGAGGCTCATGCTTCGCCTTCGCTCAGCAACGCCCTTCGACTTCGCTCAGGGCGAACGGGAAATCTCAACTCAGGCGGCCTTGAGCTTCGCCACCGCGTCGACCAGCTGGCCCACGGTCTCGATCTCGGCCTGCATGTTCATGGTGATGATGATGTCGAACTCATCCTCGATCGCGGCGACGAAATCCATGACGGTCAGGCTATCCCACTCCAGATCGCCGGCGAAGGTCGTGGCTTCGGTCAAGGCGACGCTCTTCTTGTTGAAGGGTTCGATCTGGGCGGCGACGCTCTCGAAAATGGCGCTGCGATCGGTCATTATCGTCAAAATCTTTCCGTCAAAACGCGGCTTTTGCCGCCTCGACCCGCCCTTTGGCAAGCGAATAAGGCGGCAATCGGGCAGCATCGCGCCCGAATATGCGGCGCGGCGCGTGCGTTCAGCGGAAATTGTCGGCGTAGGCCTGAATTTTCAGCGTCTTGGGCGGGGTCGGAATGACGTCATAGGCGATGCCGTATTTATCCGCATAGGCGATCGCGGCCTCCTTCGACGGGAAGGTCAGCTTCACCTGGCTCTGCGTGTCGCCCGAGCCGGTCCAGCCGGTGAGCGGATCGGGCTTGCGCGGTTCGGTCTGCGCGAAGTCCAGCATCCATTTGTCGGTCCGGGCCTTGCCCGATTGCATGGCGTTTTTCTGGATCTGGTAGATGCGCGCGGTCATCGCAAGGAACTCCGTGAAACTATCGCTGCGTTGCACCAGCCGGCTCGTTCAAGTCAAGGCTTGGCCCGCGCATCGGCTCTCTTCGTTCGCAGCGTCGCGCTGGCGGAAGCGGGATCGTCGGGCCAGGGATGGCGCGGGTAGCGGCCGCGCTTTTCCTTGGCGACATCGCGCCAGTTGCCCGCCCAGAAGCCGGGCAGGTCGCGCGTCGTCTGGATCGGCCGGCCGGCTGGCGAGGTGAGCGAGAGGACAAGGGGCAAGTGCTCGCTCCCAACGGTCGGATGCTCGGCGAGACCGAACAGCGCCTGCACTCGCAACTCGACGCGCGGACCGCCCTCGGCGGCATAGTCGATCGCGTGGGTGCTGCCGGCGGGGGAGCGGAAGTCTGGCGGAGCGAGGCGATCGAGCTGTTGCTTGCCCTCCCAGCCGATCAGTCCTTCCAACACGCCTGAAAGCTGCGATCGGTCGATGTCGGACAGGCGGCGTTTTCCCGCCAGCAGAGGTGGCAGCCAGTCGTCGAGCGTAGTGAGCAGCGCGTCGTCCGACAGCGCTTCCACGCCGGCGAAGCCCGCGCGCATCCGCAGCGATTGCGCCGCATCCGACCAGGGTAGCAGGGCAAGGCCCCCCTGCCGCACGCCGTCCAGCAGCGCGGCGACCACCGCCTGCGGATCGGGCCGGTCGTCCGATCCGCTCGACAGCCGCACCGCGCCCAGCCGACGCTCGCGCAGGGCTTCGATCCCGCCATTGGCCGAGCGGAAGCGGACGGTGCGGTGCTCGGCGATCTGGTCGCCGTAGAGAGCGATTACGTCCGACTCGCTGAGCGGGGCGGCCGACAGGATACGCGCACCCGCCGCGCTGCCCTGAACCTCGCCCACCGCCAGCCACTCCTCGCGCGCGAGCGGCGACAAGGGATCGAGGCGGAAGCCGCGCCCGCCCACGCTCGCCCAGTCCGCGCCATCGGCGGAACGGCGCTTGGCGACACGATCGGGGAAGGCGAGGGCGAGGCAGCGGCCTTCTCCCCCTCCCGCAAGCGGGAGGGGTCGATCGGAGGTCCGTGACTCCGATCGAGGGGGTGGGTTTGCGCTTAGGTTGCGCGTTTGGCCCCCCCCAAAACCCCCCCCCGCGCCGGGGAGGGGGGACCAGGCCGGCCCACCGCTTCGCCATCGCGCGCGCCGCATCCGCGCGCTTGCCGCTCTCGCGCCGCCAGCGCTGGCGGCGGAGGGTGAGATCGATGTCCTGCCCGCCGATGCCGCGCTCGCCGAGCAGCACGGCGACCTCCGCCGCAATGTCCGCCAGTCCCATTTCGCCCGCGCGCACCAGCATATGGGCGAGGCGCGGGGAGAGCGGCAGCGTCGCCAGCACCTTCCCATGCGCAGTGATGCGCCCGTCCGCGTCCAGCGCGTCCAGCCGCATCAGCCGTCGCCGCGCTTCCTCCACCGCGGCGGCGGGCGGCGGATCCAGCCAGCGCAGGGTCGTGGGGTCGCTGACGCCCCAGAGCGCGCAATCGAGCAGCAGGCTGGAAAGATCGCTTTCCAATATTTCCGGCGGGTCGAACGGCGGCATCCCCGCCGTCGCGGCTGCCTCCCACAAGCGATAGGCGACGCCGGGCCGCTGCCGCGCGGCACGGCCGGCGCGCTGGGTCGCCGCCGCCTGGCTGGCGCGTTCGGTCACCAGCCGGGTAACGCCCGCCGGCCGATCGTAGCGGGGCCGCCGCGCGAGGCCGCTATCCACCACGATCCGAACGCCGTCGATGGTGAGGCTGGTTTCCGCGATCGAGGTGGCGAGGATCACCTTGCGCGCCCCCTCGCGTGACGGGCGGATCGCCGCGCGCTGCGCCGCCGGGTCCAGCGAACCGTGGAGCTTATGGACTTCCGCCACGCCTTCGATTCGCTCGGCCGTTCGCTCGATCTCCGCGACGCCGGGCAGGAAGGCGAGCAGATCGCCTTCCGCCTCTTCGGCGAGCGCCCGACGGATTGCCGCCGCCATCTCGTCCTCGACCCGCTTCTCGGCTGCGCGGCCGATATGGCGCAATTCAAGCGGCTGGATGCGGCCCTCGCTCTCGATCACCGGCGCAGCATCCAACAACGCAGCGAAGCGCGCGCCATCCAGTGTCGCCGACATCGGCACGATCCGCAGATCGGGCCGCAACCCAGCTTGCGCATCCAGCACCAGCGCCAGCCCGAAATCGCTGTCGAGGCTGCGCTCATGCACTTCGTCGAACAGCACGGCGGACACGCCGGACAGTTCCGGGTCATCCTGTATCCGCCGCACGAAAATGCCCTCGGTCAGCACCAGCAGGCGGGTCTTGGCGCTCGCCCTGCTATCCATCCGCGTCGCATAGCCGACCGTGCCGCCCGGCTGCTCGCCCATCAGTTCGGCGATCCGCTCCGCCGCTGCGCGTGCCGCCAACCGGCGCGGCGAAAGCATCAGCACCTGCCCATCGCACCAGGGCTCATCCAGCAAAGCGGGTGCAACCGCCGTGGTCTTGCCCGCCCCCGGCGGCGCCACCAGCACGGCGTTGCTCCCCGCCCGCAAGGCGGCGAGCAGGTCGGGCAGCACGGCATGAATGGGCAGGTCGGTCATGCCCCCCTCTCGCCCGGCGCGCGCCGAAGCGCAAGGCGGCGCGATTTTGCCGATCCTCATGGAAACAGTTGCGCGGCTGGACGTTTCGCGCGCACAAACGACTGATCCATGTTTGTCAAAACAAGCGGCAGGGCGCGCCGCGACGAAGGGGCGACAAGAAAAATGGCAAGCCTGCCAGGGGATGCGGAGCGCTATCGCGCCCTGTTCGAGACGATGGACGAGGGCTTTTGCATCATCGAGTTTCTCGATGGTCCGCACGGCCCCTTAAGCGACTATATCCATATCGAGGCGAACGCCGCCTATGAACGGCACGCCGGCATCCCCAATGTCGTAGGGCAGAAGCTGCGCGACATGGTTCCCGACGAAGCCGATGGCTGGGCCGAACTATATGGCGAGGTGCTGCGGACCGGCAAGCCGATCCGCTTCGAGCGCGAACTGGTGGCGACCGGCCATCATCTCGAAGTCCATAGTTTCCGCGTCGGTCCCTTCGAGAACCGCCAGGTCGCGGTGCTGTTCAAGGACATTACCGACCGTGTCCTTGCCGAGCGCGCGCAGCAGGAAATCAACCAGACGCTCGAAGCGCGCATCGCCGAAGCGCTGGCCGAGCGGGAGGAAGTGGAAAGCACGCTGCGGCAGGCGCAGAAGATGGAGGCGGTGGGGCAGCTGACCGGCGGTCTCGCGCACGACTTCAACAATCTGCTTGCCGGCATTTCGGGCGCGTTCGAGATGATCGGGGTGCGGCTGGCGCAGGGCCGGACGGCGGAGGTCGAGAAATATCTGGCGGCGGGGCAGGGCGCGACCCGGCGGGCGGCGGCGCTCACCCACCGGCTGCTCGCCTTTTCGCGCCGCCAGACGCTGTCGCCCAAGCCGATCGTCATCAACCGGCTGCTGGGCGACCTGTCCGAACTGGTGCGGCGCACGGTCGGCCCGCAGATCGACGTGCAGACGATCGCGGCGAGCGGCCTCTGGCCTGCGCTGGTGGACGCCAACCAGCTGGAAAACGCGCTGCTCAACCTCTGCATCAACGCGCGCGACGCGATGCCCCATGGCGGCACGATCACGATCGAAACGGCGAACCGCTGGCTGGACGATCGTACCGCGCGCGAACATGGGCTGACGCCCGGCCAATATGTGACCGTCTGCACCAGCGACACCGGCACCGGCATCGACAAGGCGATCCTCGACCGGGTGTTCGACCCCTTTTTCACGACCAAGCCGATCGGCGAGGGCACGGGCCTTGGCCTCTCCATGGTCTATGGCTTCGCCCGGCAGAGCAACGGCCATGTCCGCATCTATTCCGAAGTCGGACAGGGCACGATGGTGTGCATCTACCTGCCCCGCCATCGCGGCGAGGAGGAGGAAGAGACGATCATCGTCGGCGACGTGCCGATCCCGATCGACGCGGGGGAGACGGTGCTGGTGATCGACGACGAGCCATCGGTGCGGATGCTGGTGGCCGATGCGCTGGGCGATCAGGGCTATCATTGCCTGGAGGCGGGCGATGGCCCGTCGGGGCTCCGCATCCTCGAATCGAAGGCGCGGATCGACCTGCTCGTCACCGATGTTGGGCTGCCCGGCGGGCTCAACGGGCGGCAGGTGGCGGATGCGGCGCGGGCGCTGCGGCCGGGGCTCAAGATATTGTTCGTGACCGGCTATGCCGAAAATGCGGTGCTGAACCACGGCCATATCGAACCGGGCATGGAGGTGCTGACCAAGCCCTTCGCGGTGGACGAATTGCGGCGGCGCGTGGCGACGCTGCTGAAGGCGGAATAGTCAGCCGAACAGATAGAGGTGGATCGGGTTCTTCGGGTCCAGCAGCATCTTGGCGGTCAGCGCCAGCGACATGAGGATCAGGAGTGGCTTGATGAGCCGCGACCCGAAGCGCATGGCGAGGTGCGATCCGATCTGCCCGCCCACGATGCTGCCCGCCGCCATGGCGAGGCCCGCGATCCAGATCACATGCCCGCCGGCGAGCATTGTCAGCAGCCCGGCGAGGTTGCTGGCGAAGTTCGCCGCCTTGGTCTGCGCGGTTGCCCGCAGGATCGAAAGACCGCCGAGCACGAGGAAGATGGTGGTGTAGAAAGCGCCCGCGCCTGGCCCGAAAAAGCCGTCATAAAAACCGACGATGCCGATGAGGCCCGCCAGCCCGCTCATGCCCACGCGCGCGTGCCGGTCCGCGTCGCCTAGCTTTGGCGAGAAGGTGAAATAGGCGGCCATGGCGATCAGCAGCGCGGGCATGAGGCCGGCGAGGATCGAGGGATCGACCCGCTGGAGCAGCCATGCGCCGCCGACCGATCCGGCGAACGCCGCCATCACCGGCCATTTATAGGTGGCCAGGTCCATATGCCCCTTGCGCGCATAGGCGACGCACGCGCCGAAGGTGCCGAAACAGCTTTGCAGCTTGTTGGTCGCCACCGCCTGCACCGGAGAAATGCCGGCCGCCAGCAGCGCGGGCAGGGTGATGAGTCCGCCGCCGCCCGCCATCGCATCGATGCACGCGGCCATCATCGCGGCGGCGGACAGGAAGGCGATGGTTTCCGGGGAGAGGATCAATTACGTTTCTCCGTTCAGGCTGAGCGAAGTCGAAGCCCCTCACTGAGCGAGGCGAAGTGACTTCGCTTCGCTCAGACAAGCCCTTCGACTTCGCTCAGGGCGAACGGATGACAAGTTGAACAACGAACCCGCCTGCGCCCTCAATAAGCCCGCGCTATCGCGAACTCCACCGCTTCGGTAAGGGCCGCCTTGGCCTTGCCGGCATCGAACATCCCAAGCGCGTCGATCGCGCGCTGGCCGTAATGGCGGGCGCGCGCCAGCGTGTCGGCGATCGCGCCGGTCCGGCGCAGCAGCTGGGTCGCATGGGCGAGGTCCGCGTCGCCGATGCGGTGGCCGGCGATGGCGGCCTTCCAGAAGGCGCGATCCTCCTCCGACCCGCGCGCATAGGCGAGGATGACGGGCAGCGTTACCTTGCCGTCGCGAAAATCGTCGCCGGCGTCCTTCCCCATGGTCGCCTCGTCCGACTCATAGTCGATCGCGTCGTCGATCAGCTGGAAGGCGATGCCCAGATTGCGGCCATAGACGTCGAGCGCCTGCTCCTCCGCCTCGCTGCGATCGGCGACCACGGCGGAAATGCGGCAGGCGGCGGCGAACAGCGCGGCGGTCTTGGCCCCGATGATGTCGAGATATTGCTCTTCGCTCGTGTCGATCTTGCGCTGGGCGGTCAGCTGGTTGACTTCGCCCTCGGCAATCACGGCCGACGCGCCGGAGAGGATTTTGAGCACTTTCAGCGACTCCGCCTCGACCATCAGCTCGAACGAGCGGGAGAAGAGAAAGTCGCCGACCAGCACGCTGGCGCTATTGCCCCAGATGATGTTGGCGGTCTTGCGGCCCCGGCGCATCCCCGATCCATCGACCACATCATCGTGCAGCAGGGTCGCGGTATGGATGAACTCGACCGCCGCGGCGAGCTTGTAATGGCGCGTGCCGGCATAGCCGACGAGGTCCGCGCAGGCGAGCGTCAGCATCGGCCGCAGCCGCTTGCCGCCTCCCGCGATCAGATGCCCGGCAAGTTCGGGGATCAGCGGGATGCGCGACTGCATCCGGTCCAGGATCACGGCATTCACCTGGTTCATGCCGTCTGCGACCAGGTTCATGATGGGGGCGAGCGACGGTGCCGCGCTGGCGCGGCCGATCGGGTGGACGTTTCCGGGAACGGATGCTGTCATGACCCGGTCCATGTGGCGGCGCAAAATGCGGAAGGCAAGCGGTAATGGCTTGCGCGCGGGCCAAGATGACGCAAAAAGCCGGCGTTCAATCGAGGGGGCAGGTCTGTGACCGACACTTTGCAGCGCTATCGCGAAAGCATCGACAATATCGACGCGGCGCTGGTCTTCATGCTGGCCGAGCGGTTCAAGATCACCCAGGCGGTCGGCGAATATAAGGCGAGCCATGCGCTGCCCCCGGCCGATCCGGGGCGTGAGGAGCGTCAGGTCGCGCGCCTGCGCCAGCTCGCCGCCGACGCCAAGCTCGATCCGGATTTCACCGAGAAATTCCTGCGCTTCATCATCGACGAGGTGATCCGCCATCATGAGCGGCTGCGCGAGGGCTGACGTCAGGCGGGTTCCGCGACGTCGGCGCGCCGGCCCTGCGACCGGCCGAGCAGTACCCCGACCAGCGCCAGCGCAAAGCCGACAAGCTGCACCGGCCCCAGCCGCTCGCCGAACAGCAGCCAGGCTTCGGTCGCGGCCAGCGGCGGCACGAGCAGCAGCAGCATAGACATGCGCGTCGGCCCCTGATGCCGCACCAGCCAGATGAGTAGGCTCAGGCCCGCCGCCGACAGCCCCAGCACCGACCAGCCGAGCCCGATCCACAGCATCGGCGCGCCGTCCCAGCGATAGTCGCCGACGATCAGCGTCGCGGCGATCGCGACCAGCGCGCCGCCCATATTCTGCGCCGCGCCCGACACGAGGATCGGGTCGCCGCTGATCTGCCCGCGCTGGATCAGCGTGCCGCCGGTCATCGCGACGATCGCGATCACGCCGGCCACCGCCGGCCACAATGTCGCGCCGCCAGCGCCGCCGCGCGCGATGGCCGGTTCCAGCACGCACGCGACGCCGATGATCGCGATGGCGAGGCCGGCCCAGCTCCGCGCCGGCAGCCGTTCGCCCAACAGGGGGACGCTCGCCACCGCCACGCCGAGCGGCTGGAGCGATCCCATCAGCGCCATGATCCCGGCCGGCATTCCGCTGTGGATCGCCCACCAGCTGAGCGTCAGATAGAGGCCGTGGAGCATCGCGCCGGCGGCCAGATGCAGCGCCAGCCGCCGCCCGCGCGGCCATGCCTGCCCGGCGTAGAGGCTCGCCGCCGCCAGCAGCAGCGCGACGAGCGACAGCCGGATCGCCAGGATCAGTTCCGGCGCGCCATGCGGCGCCACCGCCCGCGCGATGATGAAGCCGGTGGACCAGATGAGCACGAACAGGATGGAGGCGAGCGCAGCGAACATGCCCGGCCCTTTGGCGCAACCGCATGGCCCTGTCGAGTTTAGGGCGCGGTCGCCCCCCAGATGTCGGCGGCCTTCACATAGCCGCGCTGGCCCTTCACATCGAAGGCGCACCAGCCGTCCGAACAATCGCTCAATCGTCCCACGACCCCGCGTTCGGCGCGGAACAGCGCGCGCGATCCGTCGCTGGGCGCTTCGTGCATCGGCGCTTCGGGTGCGCGAACGATGGCGGTGGGCGTGTCGCTCAGCAGCCGGACGTGCATCCAGCCCTGCGCTCCGTCGGGATCCTCAACCTTGCGCCAGAGGCCGAGCACCTGCACCACCTTCACCGGCAGGTCGCGGCGGCGATAGACCCAGCTCGAGGGATAATCGAGGCTCGGCCCGACCCGCATCCGCGCTTCGTCCTGCGAGAGCGACGCCCAATAAGGCACCGGCTTGCCCGGCGCGGCAGCCGCCGGGTTGGCGAAAAGGCTGGCTGCCGCCAAAGCCCACCCCGCCATGTGCTTGATCCCGAAGCATTGGACTCTGTCAGTCATAGCGCCCCATAGCGCGTCCCGCGCCGTCGCCACAATCTTTCATATCGCCGTCCGCCTAATCCGCTTGACCGGCAGGACGCCCCGGAATAGCGGCCTTCTCATGGTCCAGGAACCGCGCAAGAGGCAACCGCGCCCCGCCAAGCCGCGCGTGATCGTCACGCGCCGCCTGCCGCCCAATGTGGAGGCGCGCATGGCGGACCTGTTCGACGCCAGCTTCAATGTCGGCGACGTGGCGATGAGCCGCGCGGAACTGGCGCGCGCCATGGCGCAGTGCGACGTTCTGGTGCCCACCATTGGCGACACGATCGACGCCGCGCTGATCGCCGGCGCGCCCGACCGCCTGCAACTGATCGCCAGCTTTGGCAGCGGGGTCGACCATATCGATCTGGTCGCGGCGCGGAAAAAGGGGATCATCGTCACCAACACGCCCGGCGTCCTGACCGAGGACACGGCCGACATGACGATGGCGCTGATCCTGTCGGTGCCGCGCCGCCTGGCCGAGGGCGAGAAGCTGGTGCGCAGCGGCGAATGGCGCGGCTGGAGCCCGTCGGGGATGCTGGGCCATCGCATCGGCGGCAAGAAGCTGGGGATCATCGGCATGGGGCGCATCGGCCGCGCTGTCGCCCGCCGCGCCCGCGCCTTCGGCCTGTCGGTCGCCTATAATAACCGCCATCGACTGCCCTTCGAGGTGGAGCAGGAACATGAGGCGCAGTGGCAGGAGGATGTCGATACGCTGCTGGCGGCGAGCGACATCGTGTCGATTCACTGTCCGCTCAACGCCGACAGCCGCAGCCTGATCGACGCGCGGCGCATCGCGCTGATGCGGCCCGACGCCTATCTCATCAATACCTCGCGGGCGGAGATCACCGACGAGCCGGCGCTGATCGCGGCGCTGGAGGAAGGGCGGATCGCCGGCGCGGGCCTGGACGTCTATGCCCATGAGCCGGCGGTCGATCCGCGCCTGATGGCGCTCTCCAATGTCGTGCTGCTGCCCCATATGGGATCGGCGACGTTCGAGGGGCGGGACGCCACCGGCGCGCGGGTCATTGCCAATATCCGCACCTGGGTCGATGGGCATCGCCCCCCTAATCAGGTGCTCGAAGGCTGGGTCTGAGGAACAAGCGGGGCAGGGGACGGTTGGAGTCATCATCCTCCGTTCAAAAGGCCCGTTCCATGATTAAGCTCGCGATTATTTCCCTCGTCATCGCCGCCGTGCTGGCGCTGCTCGGCTTCGGCGGCGCGGCCGGCGCGTTCGTCGGCATCGCCAAGATATTGTTCTTCATCGCGCTTGCCGTGTTCGTGCTGTTCCTCATCCTGGGCATCATGGCTGGCAAGGGGATCAAGGACGCGATAGACTGACGCCCATGGAGATCGGCGCGGGCGTTGACGAAACGGGAAGGCTGCTGCGCGACGCGGCGGGCTTCCTGCTCCAGCGCGATCTGGGCGGCAGCTACCGCCTCGTCCTCCTGCGCGTGCCGGTCGATCATGTCGAGAAGCGGGTGCGGGTGCGCGGCTTCTATGCCGGCGACGGTATCGTCGAGGCGGACGGGGTCGCGCCCGCCTGACCCTCTTGCCAAGGGCCGCCCAACAGGCGAACCATTGCGCCCATGCGCAAGATATTGTCTCTCTTCCTCGCTGCCGCCGCCCTGCCCGCGCTGGCGCAGACGCCCCATGACCAACTCGCCAGGATCATGGACGATCATTGGGCCTGGCATCTGTCCACCCACCCCGTCGAAGCGACCGCGCGCGGCGTGCGCGCCTATGATGACCGGATCGCCGACATGTCGCTCGCCGCTCGCGACGCGCAGGTGAAGGCGGAGAAGGTCTTCGCCGCCCGGCTGGAAGCGCTTGTGCCGGGCAGTCTCGATCCTGCCGACCGGGTCAATCGCGACGTGCTGCTGTGGATGTTGCGCGACGATATTGACGGCGACCGCCATCAGGCTGAGCGGCTGATGCTCTTCACCAGCTATTATGGCTGGCATCAGGGCTTTTCGGGCATAGCGGACGGCCTGCCCTTCTACAATCGCGCCGATTATGAGAGTTATCTCAAACGTCTTGCCCTCTATCCGCAGATGAATGGCGATGCGCTTGCGATCACCCGGCACGCGATCAACGGGGGCTACACCCAGCCCTGTTCGGTGCTGCAAAACTACGCGCCGAGCATCATCGGCATCGTCGCGGGCAAGCCGGAAGAGACGCGCTTCTACGAGCCGTTCACGCGCGCGAAGCCCCGTGACATCAGTGACGCCGACTGGGCGGCGATGCAGGCGCGCGCCGTCACGATCATCCGCGACGTACTGGCGCCCGAGTATCGCAAATGGCATGAGCTGTTCGTCAGCGACTATCTCCCCCGGTGCCGCAAGAGCGACAGCGCCTCCACCCTGCCGGGCGGGGCGGCCTGGTATGCGGCGCGGGTGAAAGCGCACACCACGACCGACCTTACGCCCGACCAGATCCATCAAATCGGCCTTGCGGAGGTCGCCCGCATCGGCAAGCGCATGGACGAAATTGCAGCCAAAGCCGGCTATCCGAGCCGTGCCGCCTATATCCAGCATCTGCGCACCGACCCGTCCTACTATGCCAAAACGCCCGAGGAACTGCTCCGCGTCGCGGCGCGGCAGGCGAAGGCGATCGACGGCCTGCTGCCCCGCTATTTCGGCACGTTGCCGCGCCTGCCCTATGGTCTGAAAGCGATCCCGGCGGCGGAGGCGGAAGGAACGACCACCGCCTATTACGGCCCCGGCGCGCCGGAGAGCGGCATATCCGGCACCTATTGGGTCAACACGTCCAAGCTCGACCAGCGGCCCTTCTGGGAACTGCCTGCGCTGACGGCGCATGAAGCCGTGCCCGGCCACCACAATCAGATCGCGCTCCAGCAGGAATTGCCGCTGCCGCCCTTCCGCAAATATCTCGCGGGTTTCACCGCTTATGTCGAGGGCTGGGCGCTCTATACCGAGTATCTCGGCGAGGAGATGGGCCTTTACGACACGCCCGAAAAGATGATGGGGCGGCTGTCCTACGAGATGTGGCGCGCTTGCCGGCTGGTCGTCGACACCGGCATCCACGCCAAGGGCTGGGACAAGGCGCGGGCGGTCGCTTTCATGCGCGCGAATAGCGCGCTCACCGACGCCAATATCGACGCGGAGGTCAACCGTTATATCAGCTGGCCGGGCCAGGCGCTCGGCTACAAGCTGGGCGAGATCAGGATCAGGGAATTGCGGGCAAAGGCGGAAGCGGCGCTTGGTCCCAAATTCGACCTGCGGCGCTTCCATGACGCCGTGCTGGTGCAAGGCGCTGTGCCGCTGACGGTGCTGGAAAGCCAGATCGATGGCTGGATCGCGGCCGAACGGGCTAGTCAGGCGGCGGTCGGCGACCGCAGCCCGAGCCAGCCCCGATAACCCAAGTCGAGCGGCAGGGCGGTCTCGCAAAACGCGCATTCGGCCATGATCCGGCCCACCAGCCATTGCCGTTCGCCGCACGCGGGGCAGGGGGTTCCGCGACCGGGCCGATAGGCGACCGCAAAGGGCTGAGTTTCGGCGACGGCAGCCGTAAAGGATCGCGGCATGGCAGGATTCCCCTCGTTCGGAGAGGGCAACGACGCAATCGCGATTTGTTTCCCACGTGGTAGCGCTACCGTAGAAAAATGGGCGGATGAGGCGGGGTCGCTTGGCGCTTTGTCCATTTGACTCGGGGCCTCCAATCTGTATGGCACCGCAGCATCGGGACATACCTGCTTCGACCAACGGTTGGGGCGCTTGCCCGCCACCTTGCCCTGATCGGCGAGCTTCTGGTGGAAATGCGTCATCCGCTGGCCGGGCCATGCGAGGAGACGCACATCTTATGACCGCCATCGGACAGGACACTCTGGGCACGCGCGACACGCTGAATGTCGGCGGCAAGGACATCGCTTATTATTCGCTGAACAAGGCCGCCGCGAAGCTCGGCGACGTGTCCCGCCTGCCTTTCTCGATGAAGGTGCTGCTCGAAAACCTGCTCCGCTTCGAGGATGGCGTGACCGTCACCACCGACGACATCCAGGCGATCGTCGACTGGGCGAAGGACAAGGGCAAGTCGGAGCGGGAAATCCAGTATCGTCCCGCCCGCGTGCTGCTCCAGGACTTCACCGGCGTTCCCTGCGTGGTCGACCTTGCCGCCATGCGCGACGCGATGAACGCGCTGGGCGCCGACGCCAGCAAGATCAACCCGCAGGTTCCCGTCCACCTCGTTATCGACCATTCGGTCATGGTCGATGAATTCGGCCATCCCAAGGCCTTCGAGCAGAATGTCGAGATCGAATATCAGCGCAACATGGAGCGCTACGACTTTCTGAAATGGGGCAGCAAGAGCCTCGCCAATTTCTACGCTGTCCCGCCCGGCACCGGCATCTGCCATCAGGTCAATCTGGAAAATATCGCCCAGGCCGTCTGGTCGAGCGAAGACGCCAGCGGCGCGCTGGTCGCCTATCCCGACACCTGCGTCGGCACCGACAGCCACACCACGATGATTAACGGCCTCGGCGTCCTTGGCTGGGGCGTCGGCGGGATCGAGGCTGAGGCGGCCATGCTCGGCCAGCCCGTGTCCATGTTGATCCCCGAAGTCGTCGGTTTTCGCTTCACCGGGGAACTCAAGGAAGGCGTCACCGCCACCGACCTCGTCCTCACCTGCACTCAGATGCTGCGCGCGCGTGGCGTCGTCGGCCGGTTCGTCGAATATTTCGGCCCCGGCCTCGCCAGCCTGTCGCTGGCGGACCGCGCAACCCTCGCCAACATGGCGCCCGAATATGGCGCGACCTGCGGCTTCTTCGGCATCGACGACAAGACGCTCGATTACATGCGCCTGACCGGCCGCACCGAGGAGAATATCGCGCTAGTCGAAGCCTATGCCAAGGAACAGGGCTTCTGGATCGACCCGTCGATCGAGCCGGTCTTTACCGACACGCTGGGGTTGGACCTGTCGACCGTCGTCCCCAGCCTCGCCGGCCCCAAGCGCCCGCAGGACCGCGTCTCGCTGCCGGAGGTTGACGATGTGTTCAACGCCGACATGGAAAAAACCTACAAGAAAGCGCAGCAGCGCGTGCCCGTAGAGGGCAAGGATTTCGACATCGGCGACGGCGACGTGACCATCGCCGCGATCACCAGCTGCACCAACACGTCGAACCCCGGCGTTCTCGTCGCCGCGGGCCTCGTCGCCAAGAAGGCGAACGAGCTGGGCCTCAAGCCCAAGCCATGGGTCAAGACCAGCCTTGCGCCGGGCAGCCAGGTCGTCACCGACTATCTCGAAAAGGCCGGCCTTCAGACGCATCTGGACGCGATCGGCTTCAACCTGGTCGGCTATGGCTGCACCACCTGCATCGGCAATTCGGGTCCGCTCGCCGAACCGATCAGCAAGGCGATCAACGACAACGGTCTGGTCGCCGCCGCCGTGATCTCGGGCAACCGCAATTTCGAGGGCCGCGTGTCGCCCGACGTGCGCGCCAACTTCCTCGCCTCGCCGCCGCTGGTTGTCGCCTATGCGCTGAAGGGCACGGTGATCGAGGATTTCATCACCACCCCGATCGGCACCAGCAAGGAAGGGGAAGCCGTTTACCTCAAGGACATCTGGCCCACCAATGACGAGGTCGCCACGACCATGGCGGGCTGCATGGACCGGGGCATGTTCCAGGCGCGCTACGCCAATGTCTACAAGGGCGACGCTCACTGGCAGGCCATCGAGGTGACGGGTTCGGACACCTACACCTGGCGCGCCGGTTCGACCTATGTCGCCAATCCGCCCTATTTCGAGGGGCTGAGCATGACGCCCGCGCCCGTCACCGACATTATCGCCGCCAAGCCGCTCGCGATCTTCGGCGACTCGATCACCACCGACCATATTTCGCCGGCCGGTTCGATCAAGGCGGACAGCCCGGCGGGCAAGTGGCTGATGGAGCATCAGGTCAGCAAGGCCGACTTCAACAGCTACGGCGCGCGCCGCGGCCATCATGAAGTGATGATGCGCGGCACCTTCGCCAATATCCGCATCAAGAACCAGATGCTGGACGGCGTCGAGGGCGGCCTGACGCTTTACAAGGGCGAGATTCTGCCGATCTACGACGCGGCGATGGCGCACAAGGCGGACGGCACGCCGCTGGTCGTGATCGGCGGCAAGGAATATGGCACCGGCTCCTCGCGCGACTGGGCGGCGAAGGGCACCAACCTGCTCGGCGTCCGCGCAGTCATCGTCGAGAGCTTCGAGCGTATCCACCGCTCCAACCTGGTCGGCATGGGCGTCCTCCCGCTCCAGTTCAAGAATGGCGAGACCCGCGAGACGTTGGGTTTGAAGGGCGACGACAGCTTCACGATCGAGGGCGTCGCTGACCTGAAGCCCCGGCAGGACGTGACGGTGAACGTCACCCGCGCCGACGGTTCGACCTTCAGCTTCGTGGCGCTCTGCCGCATCGATACCGTCAACGAGCTGGACTATTTCCTGAACGGCGGCATCCTCCAATATGTGCTGCGCAAGCTGGCGGCTTGATCGCGGTTCCAGCGACCGTAAGAAGGAAGGGCTTCTCCGGTAAGGAGGAGCCCTTTTCATGCGGGGGCCGAATGGCGCTGTTCGTTGAAATCGTCGGCTGGACCGGCGCATTGCTGGTGCTGGGCGCCTATGTCGGCGTCTCGACCGGCCGGCTTTCGGGTACGTCGCTGGCCTTCCAGCTCATGAATGCGATCGGCGCGGGCTTCTTCGTGCTCAATACCTGGTGGCATGGCGCGATCCCGTCGATGGCGCTCAACATCATCTGGAGCGCGATCGGTTTTGTCGCTCTGTGGCGGAGCCGCAAAGAGCGGCAAGTCCCCACGCCATAGCTGGGTTTGCCTACAGCCAAGAAAGGCTGGGCTGGTGTCGGCAGGGTTCATTGTCTATTCGTTCGGTCAGCAATGAAGAGAGCCTTGATCGTCCGTCATGTCCCGCGCGAAGGCGCGGCCGGTTATCTCCAGCCGATCGAGGCGGCGGGCTATCAGATTGACCGTGTCGATGTCGCCAGCGCCGATTTTGCCGATGTCGATCTGTGCAGCCCCGACCTGCTCATCATGATGGGTGGGCCGATGGGGGTCTATGAGACCGATCGCCATCCCTGGATCAGCCTCCAGATCGAGAAGCTGGCCGCGCGGCTCGCCGCCGACCGGCCAACGCTGGGCGTGTGCCTGGGCAGTCAGATGATCGCGGCGGCGCTCGGCGCGCCCGTCTATCCGGGTGGGCGGATGGAACTTGGCTTCGCGCCGGTCCAGCTGAACGCGGCAGGCGCGACCTCGCCGCTGCGCCATCTCGATACGGTGCCGGTGCTGCACTGGCACAGCGACACGTTCGACCTGCCGGCCGGGGTCGAACTGCTCGCCTCGACCGACAGCTATGCGCATCAGGCGTTCCGGCGGGGAAGCAACCTGCTGGCGCTGCAATTCCATGCCGAAATGGGCGAAGACCCGCGCTTCGAGGATTGGCTGACCCATTTCTGGGCCGATCTCGACACCGCCCGGCAATGCGTTAACGCGCTGCGGCGCGACCATGCGACCCATGGGCCGGGCGCGGTTGCGGCGGGGCGGGCGATGATCGGCGCATGGCTGGCCGACCTGCGCCCCTGAATATCTAGAATTCGACTTCCAGCTCGATCATCTCTTCCGGCTCGGCGCGGGCCGCGTCGATCCATTCGCGCATCAGCGGCCAGCTGTTGATCGTCTGGCAATAGGCGGCCGCGCTCTGCGATACCGGGACGGCATAGGTGAGGAAACGCTGCGCAACGGGGGCGAACATCGCGTCGGCGACAGTCGGCTTGTCTCCGAACAGCCAAGGGCCGCCATAGCTTTCGAGACATTCGCGCCAGATCGTCTCGACCCGGTCGATGTCGGGCTTCGCGCCCGAGAAGATCGGGAAGCGGACATGCCGCACCTTGAGGTTCATCGGCAGCGCGGAACGGAGGTTGGCGAAGCCCGAATGAATCTCGCCCGACACCGACCGGCAATGCGCGCGGGCAATCCGGTCGGCGGGATACATGCCCGCTTGCGGATACAGCTCATGCAGATATTCCGCGATCGCCAGCGTGTCCCAAACGCTTGCCCCTTCATGTGTCAGGCGCGGCACCAGCACGGACGGCGAGAGGAGCAGCAGTTCCGCGCGATTCTCCGGGTCGTCCAGGGCGACGATCGTCTCATGCACCTTCAGCCCCGCCAGCCGGCACAAAAGCCAGCCCCGGAGCGACCAGGACGAATAATTTTTACTGGACAGGGTGAGTTCCGCGACTGCCATGGCTTGCCTCCCGCTCTCTCCATTAACTCACATTTATGATGATGCGGTGCAACACAAAATGCATGTATAGCGTTTGTTTGGAACGGCCGATTCGGTTGGCGACGATGGTATAGGGCAAATTTACGACGATGCGGATGCTTTACAGCGGCTATCAGGCCTGGAACGACATGCTGCTTCCCGCCCGCCTCGGCGCGCAATGGGCGCTTGCCATGCGGGACCGGATGGGGCCGATGGCGGAATGGGCCATGCCGCGCCGTATGTTCGCCCTGATGGACGTGTTCCAGGGCGCGAAACTCACCCATCGCCGCCCCGCCTACGGCATCGACATGGTCCAGTGCGGCAATGCGCAGGTGCCAGTGCGGGAGGAGATCGCGATGGCGCTGCCCTTCGGCGATTTGCTTCACTTCGCCAAGGACGACGTCGAAACGCCGCAGCCCAAGGTGCTGGTGGTAGCGCCGATGTCAGGCCATTTCGCAACCCTGCTGCGCAGCACGGTTGCAACATTGCTCCAGGACCATGATGTCTACATCACCGATTGGAAGAATGCGCGCGACGTGCCGCTGGAGGCGGGGCGCTTCGGCTTCGACGACTATGTCGATTATGTGATCCAGTTCGTGCAGGAACTGGGCGAGGGCGCGCATATCGTGTCGGTCTGCCAGCCCTGCGTCCCCGCGCTTGCTGCCGTGGCGATGATGTCGGAAGATGGCGACAAGGCGACGCCGCGCTCCATGACGCTGATGGGCGGGCCGATCGATCCCAATGCCGCGCCGACCGCCGTCAACGACCTTGCCAACGAAAAGCCGATCGAATGGTTCGAGGAGAATCTGATCTCGGTCGTGCCCTTCCGTTACGCCGGGCGCGGGCGGGAGGTCTATCCGGGTTTCCTCCAGCTGTCGGCTTTCATGTCGATGAACCTGGAGCGGCACGGCGCGCAGCATCGCGAACTTTACCAGTTGCTGGCAGACGGCAAGAAAGTGGAGGCCGACAAGATCAAGGGCTTCTACGAGGAATATTTCGCCGTCCTCGACATGACCAAGGAATTCTACCTCGAAACCGTCGACATGGTGTTCCAGCGGACGTTGCTGGCGAAGGGGGAACTCACCGTGCGCGGGCGCAAGGTCAATCCCGGCGCGATCCGCAAGACCGCGCTGCTGACGGTGGAGGGCGAGAAGGACGATGTCTGCGCCGTCGGCCAGACCTCGGCCGCCCATGCGCTGTGCACGGGCTTGCGGCCGCATCTCAAGCGCCACCATCTCCAGCCGGGCGTCGGCCATTATGGCGTCTTTTCGGGCAGCAAATGGGAAAATCAGGTCTATCCGCAGGTGCGGAACATGATCCTGGCGATGAATTGAGACCGGGCTGCATTGACCAGGACTCCTCCTCTTCCGTTACAGAGGATCGGTGCGGAGTTGGGTTTTTGCGGAAGTTGCTGGATGGCCTGCGTACGCAACCAGTCATGGCGTGCCCGCTTGGCATAGGCCTTCTCAGCTTAGCTCGCGACAGGCTTTGGCGGCATCGATGGCCCGCTTATCGCGGCAGACGAGTTGGACGGCGGGCATCGTATTGAGGTTGGGCAGGGACAGTGTCAGCTTGCGGATCAGCTGACTGCCCTGATCGACGCGGAGGTCATGCCGGGGCCATGACCGACCTGCTCAACCCCCTCGACAGCGGGGCTCCTCTCCGTCTGGCCTCTGGCGAGCCACCTTCCCTTACCGGGAAGGAAGGCGCGTTCCTACGCTACTTCCGATACCCTTCCGCCGCGGCGCAGGCGAGCTTGTCGGCGCGTTCATTTTCGGAATGGCCTGCATGGCCCTTGACCCATTGCCAGGTGACCGTGTGCGGCGCGGCGGCGGCGATCAGCGCCTGCCACAGCTCGACATTCTTCACCGGCTTGTTGTCCGCCGTCCGCCAGCCGCGCTTCTGCCAGCCGAAGATCCATTTGGTGATGCCGTCCATCACATATTTGCTGTCGGTGTAGAGCGTTACCTTGCACGGCTTCTTGAGCTGCCCCAGCGCCTCAATCGCGGCCATCATCTCCATGCGGTTGTTGGTCGTCTGCGCCTCGCCGCCGGAAATCTCTCGCTCCGTCTCGCCGAAGCGCAGCACTGCGCCCCAGCCGCCGGGGCCGGGATTGCCCTTACACGCGCCGTCGGTGAAAATCTCGACCTGCGGAAGATCGCTCATGCGCCGAGCAGCTCCGCCGCGTCGGCCTGGGCGTAGAAGTCCAGCCGCCGCAGATAAGCAAGCGGGTCTTTCCGCGTCACCAGCGCGTCGGCGGGCGTGTTGATCCAGTCATAGGCGCGGGTCAGCAGGAAGCGCAAAGCCGCGCCCCGGCACAGGATCGGAAAGGCGGCACGCTCCGCATCGGTCAGGCCATGCGTCTCGCCATAGCCCGCGCCCAACGCCGCCGCCCGGTCGCCGAACCAACGCGCGCCGTCATGGCTGAACACCCAGGCGCTGTGCGTCACCGCCAGATCATAGGCGCGGATATCGGTGCAGCTGAAATAAAAGTCGATCAGGCCCGTGACCCGGTCCCCCAGCATCAGCACATTGTCCGGGAACAGGTCGGCGTGGATCACCGATTGCGGCAGGTCGGCCGGCCAGTGCGCGTCCAAAAAGGCTAGTTCTTGGCGCACCCGCTCGCCAAGCCCCGACGCGATCTGGTCGAAATCCGCGCCGCATTTGTCCGCTAGCCCATGCCAGCCTTGCTTGTCGAGCGCGTTTCGCCGGCTGCCGCCAAAGCCCTGCGCCGCGCGATGCAATTCGCCCAGCGCCGCGCCCGCCGCGCACGCCTGCGCCGGGGTCGGCTCGGTGACGCTGATGCCGGTCAGAAACTCGATCAGGCAGGCTGGGCGGCCGGCGAGCTGCTGCAAGCGCCGCCCCTCCCGATCGGCGATGAAGCGCGGGACGAGGCATCCGCGCGCGCCCAGATGATCGAGCAGATCCATGAAGAAGGGCAGGTCGGCCTCGTCCACCCGCTTTTCGTAGAGGGTCAGGATATAGCGGTGGCCGCGCCCGTCCGAGCCGGTGGTTTCCAGCAGATAATTGCTGTTCTCCACGCCCTCCGCAATGCCCTTCGCCGACACGAGCCGCCCGGCATCATAGCGGGAAAGGAAAGCGTCAATGTCCTCTGCCGGGACATGGGTATAGACCGCCATGGATCAGGCGGCCTCAAGCCCGCGCGGCAGTTTGAAGGCGATGCTTTCGCGCGCGGTTTCGATCTGTTCCTCGGTCACATCGAACCGTTCGGCGATGCGGTCCACGACCTCGCGCACCAATATTTCGGGGGCGGAGGCGCCGGCGGTCAGGCCCAGCGTCCGCACGTCGGCCAGCCAGTCGAAGTCGATCTCGTCCGCCCGCTGGATGAGGCGCGCGCGCGTGCCCTCGCGCTCCGCCACTTCGACCAGCCGCAGCGAATTGGAGCTGTTGGGCGCGCCGATGACGTAGAGCGCATCGCAGCGCGCGGCGATCGCCTTCACCGCCGTCTGGCGGTTGGACGTGGCGTAGCAGATATCCTCGCCCTTGGGCGCGGCGATGGTGGGAAAGCGCGTTTCCAGCACCGCGACGATCGCGGCGGTATCGTCCACCGACAGGGTGGTCTGCGTCAGGAAAGCGAGATTGTCGCGGTCGGCGGGCTGGAAGGCTTCGGCATCCTCGACCGTCTCGATCAGTGTCATTGAGCCTTCGGGCACCTGGCCGAAAGTGCCGATGACCTCGGGATGACCCCGGTGCCCGACGAACAATATGTGGCGGCCGGCATCGACCTGCCGCTCGGCCTGGCGATGGACCTTGCTGACCAGCGGGCAGGTGGCGTCGAGATAGTCGAGGCCGCGCTCCTCGGCCTTCGCCGGCACCGCCTTGGGCACGCCATGGGCGGAAAAGACGACCGGCACGCCGTCGGGCACCTGATCCAGTTCATCGACGAAGATCGCGCCCTTGGCCTTCAGCCCGTCCACCACATATTTATTGTGGACGATCTCGTGCCGGACATAGACGGGCGCGCCATATTTCTCGATCGCCTTTTCGACGATGATGATGGCGCGATCGACCCCGGCGCAAAAGCCGCGTGGCGCGGCGATCAGCAGGGTCATGGGGCGGCGGCTGGCGGGCGCTTGCGTCATGCTCCGGCGCTTAAGCCAATGTCGCCCGTGAAGAAAGAGCCTATAGGTTGCGCGGGGCCCGGGGGATGGATAAGGAAGCGCAAAGCGTCGGCCATGCGGCCCGATCGAAGGAATATGTGCCTAGTGAAACTGTCATCTGTAGCCCTGACCGCAATGCTGGCCCTGGCTCTGGCGGGCTGCTCGCGCCGGGGGGAGATTGATGCGTCGGGCGGCATCGTCGCGGTGCGGTCGGCCTGTCCGGTGGCGGCGATCCCGGCGCAGACCGGGGACATCACCTTGTTCAATCCGGCGGGCAGCACCGACGCGGCAGCGATCGATGTCGTGGCGAACATCACCAACCTGCGCTCGACCTGCGCCGATGGCGCGCAATTCTATACCGAGGCGAGCTTCACCGTGAATGCCCGCCGCAGCGACGCCAGCGCCGCGCGGCAGGTGACCTTGCCCTATTTCTCCGCCGTGGTGCAGGGCGGCACCAATGTCGTCGCCAAGCGGATCGGCCAGGTAACGCTCAATTTCGCGCCGGGCGACTATCGCGCCAGCGCGCAGGCGAAGGCGGGCTCCTATGTCAACAAGAGCGCGGCGACCCTGCCCGCCGACATCCAGGCAAAAATCGCCCAGAAGCGCAAGGCGGGCGACGCCGACGCCGCGATCGACCCCTTCGCCCAGCCCGACGTCAAGGCGGCGCTGCAACGCACCAGCTTCGAACTGCTCGTGGGCTTCAACCTGACTCAGGACCAGCTCCGATATAATGCGACGCGCTGACGCCCATTGAACCATATCCGTTCGGGCTGAGCGGCGGCGAAGGGCTGTTGACCAAAAGCCCGCAAGGAGCTGTTCCCCGGCGAACGCCGGGGTCCAGTTCCACGGTCTGAACTGGACCCCGGCCTTCGCCGGGGAACATGAAGCGCGCGGCAGCGCCTTTCTGTTTCAAGGAAAATTTCCGTGTCCCTTTACACCCGTTTCACCGCTCATCTCGACGCCGTGCTGGACGCGCTGGAGGCCGAAGGCGTGCTGCCCGCCGGCCTCAACCGCAAGCCCGTGACGGTCGAGCCGCCGCGCGACGCGAGCCATGGCGACCTTGCCACCAACGCGGCGATGGTGCTGGCCAAGCCTGCCGGCACAAACCCGCGCGCGCTGGCCGAGGTGATCGTCGCGAAGCTCCAGGCGCTCGATGAGGTCGAGAGCGCCGCCATCGCCGGCCCCGGCTTCATCAACCTCAGCCTCACCGACGCGACCTGGCGCGCGGAGCTGGCGGCGATCCATGCCGACGCCGATGAGTATGGCCGGTCGGACGCGGGGCAGGGCGTCACCGTCAATGTCGAATATGTCTCCGCCAACCCGACCGGCCCGATGCATATGGGCCATTGCCGGGGCGCGGTGGTGGGCGACGCGCTCGCGACGCTGCTGGAATATGCCGGGCATAAGGTGATCCGCGAATATTATATCAACGACGCGGGCGGCCAGGTCGACGTACTCGCCCGCTCGGCGCATCTGCGCTACCGGGAAGCGCTGGGCGAGGATGTCGGCGCGATCCCGGAAGGGCTCTATCCCGGCGACTATCTGGTGCCGGTGGGGAAGGCGTTGGCCGCCGAATATGGCGACCGCTTCATCGGCGCGCCCGAAGCCGATTGGCTGGTCCTGTTCCGCACCTTCGCCGTAGCGCGGATGATGGACATGATCCGCAGCGACCTGGCGTTGCTCGGCATCCATCACGACATCTTTTCGTCCGAAGCCGAATTGCAGGCGGCGGGCAAGCCCGATGAGGCCGAAGCCTGGCTGCGCGCGCATGATCTCGTCTATGACGGGGTATTGGAAGCGCCCAAGGGCGAATTGCCCGACGATTGGGAGCCGGTGGAATTGCCGCTGTTCCGCTCGACCAGGTTCGGCGACGATCAGGACCGGCCGATCAAGAAGTCAAACGGGGCATGGACCTATTTCGGCGCGGACATGGCCTATCATTTCCAGAAGGCGCAGTCGGCCGACCAGCTGATCGACATCTGGGGCGCGGACCATGCCGGCACGGTCAAGCGCATCCAGGCCGCCGTCGCCGCCCTGACGGAAGGGCGGGCGCGGTTCGACGTCAAGCTCATCCAGATGGTCCGCCTGCTGCGCGACGGCGAGCCGGTGAAGATGTCCAAGCGCGCCGGCAATTTCGTGACGCTGGCCGATGTCGTGCGCGAAGTCGGCAAGGATGTCGTCCGCTTCACCATGCTGACGCGCAAGGCCGATGCCCAGATGGACTTCGATTTCGCCAAGGTGGTGGAGGCGTCCAAGGACAATCCGGTCTTCTATGTGCAGTACGCTCATGCGCGGATTTCCTCGCTCGGCCGGCGCGCGGAAGAGGCGGGGCTTGATCTGCCCGCGCCCGACCTGTCCCTGCTTGGGACGGCGGAGCTGGCCCTTGTCAAGCTCGCCGCTCAGTTCCCGCGCGTGGTCGACGGTGCGGCGCAGGCCCGCGAACCGCACCGGATCGCCTTCTATCTCAATGACTTGGCCTCCGCCTTCCATGGCTGGTGGAATATGGGCAATGACGATCCCCGCGCCCGCGTCATTCTTACCGACGATCCGGCGCTCACCGCGACGCGGCTTTTCCTAAGTCGCGGAATAGGGCAGATTATCCGCAACGGGCTGGCGCTGATGGGCGTCACCGCTTTGACGGAAATGCAGTGAGGCGCTGAAGACTATGGGCGATTATGCGCGCGGACGGCTGGACCTCGATGATGAGGATCGCCTGCCCTGGCTCGAACCGGCGGTGGACGATACGGACGACGAGCGCATCTCGCCGCTGCGGTTGCTCGGCCTCATTCTGCTCGGCCTCGTCCTGATCGGCGCGGTGGTCGGCGGCGTCTGGCTGGTGAAGGACCGGACCGGGGGCGGCACGGCGGGCGAGGGCACGCTGATCGCCGCGCCGGCGGGCGACTACAAGATCGCCGCCAATGAGGCGGACGCCAAGAAGTTCGACGGCGAGGGCGATGCCAGCTACGCCGCGAGCGAAGGCGTCACGCGCGACGGCCGCATCGATCCCAGCCGCGTGCCCGAAGCGCCGATCACCGCGACCCGCCCCGCGCCCGCTCCGGCCAAGCCTGCGCCGACCAAGGCCGCGCCCAGCCTGACCGCGCGCGTCGCCGACGAATCGGCCGCGCGCCCCGCCGCCGCGCCCAGGGCGGTCGTTGGGGGTGGCCTGATCCAGCTCGGCGCATATGGCAGCGAAAAGGGCGCGAACGAGGCATGGGCGAAGCTCTCCAAGCGCTTCGCCTATCTCGCCCCGCTCGCTACCTCGGTCGAACCGGCGCAGGTCGGCGGCGGGACCGTCTATCGCCTGCGCGCCAGCGCCGGCGGGCAGGCGGCTATGATCTGCGGCAAGCTCAAGGTCGCGGGCGAAAGCTGCATCGTGGTGAACTGAGGCGCACAAAGCCCTTCGACAGGGCCGGCCGCAGCCGCTACCATCGGCCCCATGAAACCGGTAATCTTCGGCCTTTCCGGCGAGAATCTGACCGCTGATGAGCGCGCCTTCTTCGCAGAGGCGGAGCCGGCGGGCTATATCTTCTTCAAGCGCAACTGCGTCGATCGGGCGCAACTGCGCGCTCTGACCGACGATCTGCGAAGCCTGCATGGCCGCGACGACCTGCTCGTCATGATCGATCAGGAGGGCGGCCGGGTCGCGCGCATGCAGCCGCCGATATGGCCCGCTTTCCCCGCCGGCGCGGCGTTCGACCGGCTCTACGACCTCGCGCCGTCGAGCGCCATCGCCGCTGCGCGCGCCAATGCCCGCGCCATCGCGCTGATGCTGACGGAGGTCGGCATCAGCGTCGATGCGCTGCCGCTGCTCGACGTGCGGCAGGAGGGCGCGAGCGACATCATGGGCGACCGGACGCTGGGCGCCGACCCGATGCGCGTCGCCGCGCTGGGCCGCGCGACGCTGGAGGGGCTGGCCGAGGGCGGCGTCGTCGGTATCATCAAGCATATGCCGGGGCACGGCCGCGCGATGGTCGACAGCCATCATGACCTGCCGGTGGTGGACGCCAATCTCAACGCCCTCGAAACCGATCTCGCGCCGTTCCGCACGCTGCGGAACGCGCCGATCGGCATGACCGCCCATGTCGTCTATACCGAATGGGACGCCGAGCGGCCCGCCAGCCTGTCGCCCGCGATCATCGGCGAGATCATCCGCGACTCGATCGGGTTCACCGGGCTGCTGATGTCCGACGATCTCGACATGCAGGCGCTCAGCGGGACGATCCCCGATCGCGCCGCCGGCGTGGTCGCGGCGGGATGCGACCTCGCGCTCAACTGCTGGGGGCGGATGGACGACATGATCGGCATCGCCGAGCGGCTGCCCGACATCACCGACGTCTCTCGCGCCCGGCTCGACCGCGCCATGACGTCGGTAACGTGCGGCGCGGACCAGCCGCCGATCGAAGAGTTGCTCGCAACCCGCGACACGCTGCTGGGGCTGGTGCCGGCTTGAGGGTGAAGGCCAACTCATTCCTCCCCTGTAAGGGGAGGGGGACCACGAAGTGGTGGAGGGGTGTCCCGCTCTCGATAGGGCGACACCCCTCCGTCAACCCTTCGGGTTGCCACCTCCCCTTGCAGGGGAGGATGTAAATGGACGACCTCTTCACCAGCCCGGCCGTCCCCTCGCCGCACACCCTCACCGTCAGCTTCGACAGCTGGGAGGGGCCGCTCGACCTGCTGCTGACGCTCGCACGGGGGCAGAAGGTCGATTTGCGCGAAATCTCCATCCTCGCGCTCACCGAACAATATCTCGCCTTCATCGACAGCGCGCGGCAGCTGAAGCTGGAACTGGCCGCCGACTATCTCGTGATGGCGGCGTGGCTCGCTTACCTCAAATCCGCGCTGCTGCTGCCCAAGGCCGAGCAGCCCGATCCCAGTCCCGAGGAATTGGCGCTCCGCCTGCAATTGCGGCTCCAGCGGCTCCACGCCATGCGCGACGCCGCCGCCCGGCTGATGGCGCGCGACCGGATCGGCCGCGACGTGTTCCGCCGCCGCGCGCCCGAAGGGCTGCGCCTCGTCCGCAAGGCGCAGTGGCAGGCGAGCCTCTATGACCTCATCGCCGCTTACGGCCAGGTGCGCGCCCGCACCCGCACTGTGGTTCACACCATCGCGGTGCGCCCGGTGATGACCCTTGATGAAGCGATCCAGCGGGTCGGGTCGCTCGTCGGCGCGGCGCTCGACTGGACCCGGCTCGAAGCCTTCCTGCCGCCCGCGCTCGACCCGGAGCGGGCCAAGTCGGCGCTGGCAAGCAGCTTCGTCGCGGCGCTGGAACTGGCGCGACAGGGGCGGCTGGAGATCGCCCAG
>ERZ1292632.77-Hain-H43-01um-R2-77-length-90047-cov-12_pt4 | contig 41043 bp, 47 predicted proteins | sample MGYA00564407_ERZ1292632 | MGnify/ENA primary metagenome ERZ1292632 (study PRJEB36523, sample SAMEA6512637) | groundwater metagenome | collected 2019-01-08 | study: AquaDiva: Metagenomics assemblies of 32 groundwater samples | reverse complement strand
CCAGGTCCAGTCAAATAACCATTCTTTTTGTAAAAATCATAAACATCAACAATAGGAAGGAAATAAGGGATTAAGTCAATAACTCCATTTTCAGTTAAAAGCTTAAACTCTTCTTTAAGCTGTGTTAGATAACGCTGGTCATCCCATTTCATTCTTCCAACTTTTTTAATATGGTTTACCAGGAGTTGTTTTGGATCTCCATCTGGAGTTGGGAGGCGATAGTCATACTTAAGAGTAAAGTTTTCAAAGTTTTTAGCCCATTCATGCGAATGTCTAACTAGCATATCAATTGAAGCATCGACCCAACCAAGTTCCGTCATCATGTATTCACGAATATCATCTGTAGAAGCCATAAATTGAGATTGATATGTGCGTTTTTCCTCACCAAGCTTCATGTCTTGAACAATTTTATCTTCTTTAGTGGCATAATAGGCATAGTTGTTGATCAGAAGCTTATCCTGATCACCAAATTTGTTGGCCAGGGCAATGATTAGCTGATTAGCCTTTGTCTGTAAATCGCCACCTGGTATATCCTGAAAGGTGTTGAAAAGTTTTGCTTTTAATATTTTTTGATGTTCTTTTTTAACTTTAAATTGAATTTTATTGATAAATACACACTCTAATGCGTTGTGTCTATTTCCACGTCTAGTAAGCTCAATTGCCTTGGAATTGATGTAATGGTCTGTTTGTATCCTATCATTGGCAGGTATGGTGATAGTTTTATTACCACTCAATGTAATATTTACAACTGTACTCCAGTATTTATCTTGTTTTTGAGGTATAATGCTCGGATAGAAATTATCTGGGCCAACTAAATTTCTAAGTTTTTCATAATATTTCAATGCAAGATCGGCCCTTCCTACTAAAAGATGTTTTGAAACCATACATTCAATATTAGACGTGGTCATAGTTATGTTATATTTAGATAACTCCGCAAGATCTTTCCATGTGAAAAGACTATATTTATTATCAGAGATCCAAATTGTTTTCTTAGATTGATCAGAGCACATTTTAACAATTTTTTGATAGGCCGCCTGGTCTTTTGCATGTACAATGATTTTAAAATATTTAATTCTCTCTGAAGGTGTATTTTTTATAATTTCACAATCATCATCACGAAAAAATAATTCTACGCCAGCAATCACCTTTATCTTATTTTCTTGGGCATAGGTGTATCCTTTAAGGATAGAAGATAGATATCCATTGTCAGTGATTGCAAAATAGTCCAGCCCCAACTCTTTGGTACGATCAATCATGGCCTCAACGGTTGAGCCTGATAAGGACGATTCGGGGTGATTGCATGGGGAAATGTGACTCATTAAATTTCGATTATTTCAAGTAAAGAATTGTTTCCACCAACCATATCTTTTTTTCTATTTTCCATCATAGCTCTCATACGCTTATACACTTCTACGTTCATTCTAACATCACCCTTAGCGTTGTGAGCCTCCTGTTTAGGGACTCCAAAATGTTCAACCAAGCTCATTAAATTTCCCAAGTCTTCTGGAAAAATACCAACATCCTTAAGAAAGGATGTAACATTAGAGGTATCTAGGGTGCGATAGTGAACATACTCCTCAAATTCTTCTTTTGGCATCAACTGTTCCCAAATCATATCTTTATCAAAGGAGATGTTGTGACCACAAGGCATTAATGATTGACGCTTACCTTTAATTTTGTTATTAATGAAAAATTGCTTAAGTTTCACCCTACCCTCTTCATATGTAATGGTGCTAGGATCTTTAAGATGTTCTTCAATATTAATTTTATTGATGTCCATAGCTGCTTGAGTTAAATTTAATTTAGTTAGATCGGCAGGTTTGAGTTGTAATTCAAGCTCATCAATAATATTGAGATCTCTATTACAAACGGCAAAATATGCGGTTAAAAGAGAATGAATCTTTGGATTCAAGCCACCCGTTTCTGTGTCAAAAAACATGTAATTCATCTCTTTCTGTTCTATAACTTTCTTTTCCATAATTCTTCCTTTAGGATTGTGTCAGATTATACCACATTTCCTTTATCAAATGATTTTTTTAATTTTTTAATTGCGGATTCATATATTTCCTTGAGTTCTTGGGGTGAAATCAACAAAACCTTTTCAATTCTCTCATCCTCAATACCATCTGGATATTTTTCAATTAATTTAGATAGAGAATTGCCCAGCCTAGGACAATAGATAAAATCTTCTTCTTCTATAATTCTTTTTTTTATAATTTCTTTATCTTTCATTTTTTCCTTCTAGATTGATCAAATTGTACCACTTTCGGTATAGATTCACATACAACCTTAAATTCTTCATATTCAACCATTGCTCGTTCTCTTTTAACCCTTAACTTATCAAAATCATTTAACAATTTTAGATGTAAATTACTATAATAAGCAAGGTTTTTTTTAGCCACCATAAATTCTTGTGTAATTTTTTTATATTCCAATGCTGATACAACAACCCCTTCTGCTCGAATGGTTTTTAAATTTTCCTCAAAAACAGCACATAATTTTTCTAAAAATACAAGATCTTTTTCAATTGCCATCATGTCAGATTCTAAAAATCCAATTTGCATCTCGATTTCACTAATTTTATCTCGTAAATATTTAAGTCTGATTAGTTTTTGATTCATTGATTCTATTTCTATAACCGCACGAACAGCTTACGATTTTTATAAAACCTAAATTAATGCATTTCATTCCTTGAGCTTGACATTTGGGGCATTTTTCATCTACGTTAATTTTAGTATTGTCTATAACTTCCTGAAAAATTTCTTGAATAGTTTTGTCCTTTGAAATGGAAATTAAATAAGATTCTGTAGCTTTTAGAGCTTCCATTAAAACCTTATTCTTGGCTTTCAATTTTTCAATATCTCTATCCATTCGATTGATGATTCGATCATAATGTCCATCTTCCTTTTTTATTTTTCTAACAGGTCTTTTTTTACCATTCATGATCACCTTCTTTGTACCTGTTTATATTATACCATAAAATAACAAAGGTCCTGCAAAGGACCTTCAAAAATAGATCAAAAAAATTGTTTAATGTGTTTTTATTTTTTTTGTAAGTAAATGGGAAAACTTCTAAAGAAACATGTGTTTCTTTTTGTAGTTTGTACATAATAATTCATAATTTGAACCGCTTCGGAACAAAATCCTTTAGAATCAGCAAAGCTATCTTGACCAGGGACTGAACCATTAATCATCATCCTACCTTGTCCGTATTGTGCAGGCTCATGCCAGTGTCCAACTCGATAAAAATGAATGATTTTGCCTAATTGCACCTGTCTTTTAGCCATTGCATTAGCCATGGTGTCTTTATTAATGTTCCTAAGTTCATCTCCATGTTCATATACAAAATTGTTACCGTAAATCTCTGTAGTGGCATATAATCCCTTAACAATATCAAAATTCACATTAGATAAGCCTGATTGTTTGCAAAGCATTTCAAGAGTGGAGTAGATAATATATGTTAAATTATCTTCTCCTGGCTTGCTATAAGTTTTATTCTGTCCAATACGATCATGATTGCCAGTTACACAAGGAACATGAATTTTCACACCAGTCATTGCAATTGGAAGGATAAGGTCAAAAAACATTGAATTGATAGCCTCGGTCACTTGTCTAGAGGTGCTAAATTCACACCCCTTTTCAGATTCTTGTCCGTGAAAATCTGCATTTTCAATGATGTCACCAATACAGGCTATAACCACCCTCTCTACATTAAAGGACTTATTTTCCCTATGAATTTCCTTAATTATCGATTCAGAAATCTTTCTAACGCGCTCTCTAATTACCCCAATATTAACAAAATTACCATCCACACTGTCGATATACTTACCATAATGAACATCAGAAAAAAGAAGCTCTAAGGTCATGTTTTTCTTGGCTTTATTCTTTTCTAAATATTTAGGAATCTTATATTTCTGTAGGGAAATTTGTTTAACTGTATTTTGAATAGTTTCAACAAGGTCATCACGCTCTACCCATCGATCTAAGATTGTTTTATTTTCTTTTGCTGTGTATCCACTGGTCTTTTTAGTCCTATGCATACTCTTCAAAGTTCTTAAATGATTATCCGCACTATCAAAATAGTTTACATATCTCTGATAACACTTCTTAAGAGCTTCAAAGTTTTTATCTTTTTTGAATTTCTTATTATACTTTTCAGTCACCTCAGACCATGTAAGGTCTGAAGTGTCTTTTAAGTTAATAATATAGGCTATTTCGTTATCCGACCATTTATCAATCATAGAACGCTCCTACCTATTTAATTTATGATGGATTAGGCTGTGTTGCTTCAAAAGATTTATTTACCACCGTAGGGGTGTGAATTTCATAAACCTCCGTAATTTCAAAATTTGGCTCACCATCTTCATAAGTAACAGTTTCACCAACTTTTTTATTCATAAGTTTATTTTGAACATTCTTATCGATACTCCCAACAGAGAATTGAATTCTTGGATCTACAACATTACCTTCTGTATCAATAGTTCTACCAACAACAAAGGTTTGATCTGTGATAGGAGATTCGTCGTTTTTCTTAAGAACACCTTGATCTACTAAGAATTGAATTTTTCCTTCCAGTTCTTTAACATTTTCTTGTAAAACAATCTTATTAACTGAATCTCCAGTTAAATTACCACCCTCTGCTGCTTGAATGGATGCGTTAAGTCTCTTGCCAAGAGCAGCAATTAATTGACGCATACGGTCAATTTCATCGGCAAGGATTTGAATTTGCTGACTTTGTGCCATAAAAGAATTTTCCAATGCCTTTATGGTTTCTGTAGCATTTCGTTTAGGTTGTGTGGTTTTTTTAGTTTCGCTCATTATCTTCTTCTCCTTTATTTTTTTGCACTGCTAGTGCGTTTGCTAATATGGTATTAAACTGATCTGTTTGATTTCTTGAAAAAGATCTATTTTGTTGTTGGGTCAAATATTTCATTTCTAATTCATTGGCCGAGGGCATGGTAACCATTTTGTTGGTGGTGGCAGGGCGCTTATGTTTTTCATTCACCTCTCTAATACGATTAGCCTTTTCTTTTGCTGTCATTTCATGAAAAGGTTTTGTTTGAGGATTATTGGTTAACTCCAACTTTGCTAGTGCTATAGCCTCTTGTTCAGAAAGTTCTCGACCCATACCACTCGCTCTAATTTTTGCACTAGGAGGTGTTTGTTTACCTGTAGCCTTTTGAGTGGGCTGCATCTTTGTCTGCGGTTTCGGTGGTGTTTTGGTTTCATGAATTTGAACTTCAGACACCTCTTTTTGAACTCCAGCTTTCTTTTTTGGAATTGCTAAGCTTTTCAATTTAACAGGAGTTGATTGTTTCGAAGCTACCAATGGTTTAACTATCTGTTTTTTTTCTATTTTAGGCGTTACAGGGATTCCATTTTCAGAAGCTCCTAAAGTACCTTTATAGGCCAATTGTTTAAGAAAATCAATCTCTATATTGTTAAACGGAAGCTGTGCAACTGTAGTTTCAACTCTTACTACCGGTTCGCGCAATCCTAAAAGGATCTCTAATCTTTTAACAATGTAAACTTTAAGTTCATTTTGTACGTTGTCTATAGCTTCTGGACTTGCATCCACCCCATCAAAAAGATTGTGATTTATAAGCATTTCATAAAGTTTAGCCTGTTCTAGTCTAAGTCGGGCATTATAAATAACATTAGATTCTTTTTTATTAAGACTAAAGGAAGATTGTTCTGCGATTTCCTCTAAAATCTCATCGGTGGCCTCGTTAACCACAGGTGTAGAATTGTATGCCTCGGCAAGCTCCTCTGCTTTTTCTGCATCTTCAGCGATTAACTCGTATTCCGATACTGCTTCTTCATCCCAAATATTAGCCATAATAACCTCTTGCTATATTATACCATAAATTATCCATATAATGAATTAAATCTCACAAATTCCCGCAACACAAGCTAAAGATTTAGCTCCTTCGGTATTATCTTCTAATTCATACTTTGTTAATTTTGAATAATCAATTTTGGGAAAAATACTAACTAATTCTTCGTATTTAGCTTGATCAATCTCCTCATAAGGAGCTAATTCGTACAGCCCACCATCATGAGGCAGAAAAGAGATTCCGTTGATGTATTCCCAATTTTTATAGACCCAATTGCCAACCTCAAACCATTCTGCATCTTTTACATATATAGTGGCCGAAGCATTATGTTCGCACCAGTTGCTCTGTATTTTCTTGTAATGTTCTAGTTGCTCTAATGCCGTAAGGTCGTTTCGAGTAACAGCATTATCGGGAGATTTAATTGGAAATTCCAACACCCAAGTATCTGCTGTTTCAGCGGTCTGACCTACTTCTGGACAACATGGCACTCCCTGATCTTTCAACATTTTAAAAAGAGGATCGGCAGAAGATATTCTATATCTACGAATATAATACTTAGAATATCTAGTATGTATACCACTGGCCGAATCTACCAGTTGAGAAACTGTTCCACTAGGTTTTACACAGGTCACCGCAGCAGGCATGTTAATGCTTAATTTTTTAGCGGCGTGAGCAGCTACCTTTAGGGCTTTTTTCTTAAGTGCTCTCAGAACTTCTGGGGTGAGTATTTCTGGATTGTCCATCTGCCCCGTAAGACTAACCCCTAGTAGACGCTCTTCTTCACAGTTCTTTTTCCATTCTTCTGATAGATAAGGAAAATAAGTAAAGGTACTTTGGATAGCCCCGATCCAGGTAGCTGTCTCTACCTTCTCCAAGAGTGTGTCCACGTCATCGTGAGATCTAATTACAACTTCACTCAGATTACAAAACTCTCTATCTCTTAACATGATCTCACCACAAGGATTTGTCCCCTCTATTTTAGAGGAATTCCTTCTGGTGGGAGCTGATTTTCTAGCTGATTCTAGATTAAAAATACCGCGTTCTCCAGAGCCAGATGCGGCCAGACTTGACCATTCTTTTAAAAATTCAATGGCCGTAGGCTTTTTATGATAAATAGCACTGTTATTTGCCATATATCTGTGTGGAGGAAATGGAAATATTTTAGCACTCATCATTGATTCACTATCTAGATCCGATAATGAAATTTCAGAACTCCTACGAACACCTCCGACGACCACTATCTCCGCAATCTTGCAGCAAAGATCATGGACCTCAATGTCCAGTAATTTTCTACCCTGAGCCTTAGAAAATAATTCTCTACAAAAATTATGAAGTCCAATAAGAGGAGCAGGGCCGGAAGATCTTCCGCCCATTGTTTTTAACCTAGCACCTTTAGGCCTACATAAAGAGTAATCCAGCTCCAGGTCTTTGCCGTCATATAATGCTAATATAAGAGCTTTCGTGCCGTTAGCCCATCCCGCCCTAGAATCCTCAATAATATGAGTTCCAAGACTTTGGGGCGTCATAATAGGAATTATGGGCAGTTCCCCAATGCTAAAATTTGATACTGAAAAACCAAAGCCGGTACCACACATCAAAATATATAAACATTCTGCAAAATCTATAGATGATTTTATTTTAGCAAAAGAGCAATTGAATATAGTAACATTGTCAGCCTCCGCAGCTTTTCCTGCAGCCCACATAGCCCTCATCGAAGGCATAACCTCAAATTGCATTAAGTATAGTCTTATTTTCTTGATAACTTTTGGAGGAATGTTCTCTCCTTGATGTTTTAAAATGAAGGAGATATATCTATCTACAGTCTCCTCCCAAGTTTCTCTTCTGTTTAAAGAATCGATCCATCGAGAGTAGGTTCTGGTGTATACGAATTCTGATGCTTGATTTAAAAACATAGTTGGTTTTCTTTCTTTTGTTAAAATAAAAATATACGTCTAGTAATCAAAACAGATATTAATAATAATAATATCCTAAAAAAGGCCTGTCCATAACTCTTATATACCACAAGTTTTGATACTTCGGAGTTAAAACCTTCGGCTTGTTTTTCTTTTAATATAATGAGTTTTTCAACTAACGTGTTTTTATCTTCTGTATGTTTTCTGACATTATTTCCCCATCCCTTCTCTATATAAAATTGTACTATCTTTTCTTTTTCCGTAATTTGTTTTTCCAGAATAACAACTTGTTCTTGAATAGCCTGACTATTGGTGTCAAAGTGTGCTCCTCCAATAATGGTTTGTGAAGAAATTACAAACAACATCAACGAAAAAACCCCAGCCCTGAGCAACCCCACCCATATTCTATCTATCCAGCCTGACACCCTATATCCACTTAAGAAAATAAAGGAAATTTCAGTCAATATAGCCTTTATATACGTTTTAAAATCAGCGATGTTTCCATCAGCATAAAAAGTAACAGCCTCGCTCACTAGAAAAGTTGTAATGGCAACCAAGAATACAAAGTAGAAAGTGTTTTTATAATTCTGTACAATGATTTTTTTAAACCATCTGGAAAATCTCTTCTTTTTCCAACGATCAACAGAGTCTTTATCAAGGGCTGTATAGAAAGAGAATGAATCGTCATTCAATATTAATTGAATAAGTCTATTCATCTTATCTAGAAAGGACACTTCTTCTTCAACGATATCTTCAGGCTGTGCTTCGTACATAGCCTTCATATCTCTGATGTGCTGAAGGATTTCCCTCCCGTTATTAAGCTTTGAGTCGCTTTCTACTTCTTCTTTCAAGTCTTACTCTTTCTTTTTCTTCTTGTTCTGCCTTGTAAATTTTATATCTTTCCCTAAACTGTTGGGTTAACGCATCAATTTCTTCACCAGTGTGATCCAACAAACACGAAACCTCTTGAAGTCTATCTCTGATGTAATTTTCTTCATCTGTCTTAAGTTTATGACAACTAGGTATTCCATTATTACGCTTCATTGGGGTGGAACATACCACTTGCAAATTATCTAATTTACAAAAAACACCTCTGACAATGTCATCATAAGACATTGCTGATTCTCTTTTCCATAATGAAATAACAGGTTCAATATGATCGACCTGCACATTCTTCTGTGAAAACAATTGACCACAAATAGCACACCTATATCTCACCTGATTTTTTTTACCAGGCTCTCCGTCTTTTTTCAATGCAGGTGGAAGCTCTACTCGTGCTTTTTGAAGTATTTCTTTCATTTGAGGAGATAGTCTAAAGGCACGTCTTATAGCGCCTTTTATTCTACCACGCTCCTCTACCCATCTACCATTGGCATCATAAAGAGATTTTTCTTTTTTAACCTTCACTATCCCTTACGCTCTTGAATCAAAAGACCAAGATATGCCATTTTAGTTTTAAGGGCTTTAAGAGCATCATTATAAGGAGCTTGAAGCTCTGCAACTTTTTCTTTAGTCTGTTCCAATTCTACGTCTTTTTTCTTAGCTAATTCAGTTTCTTCACGATATTTAGCTAAAGTTAACATGTTAACTTCAAGATCTGTCAGTTTAAGATTATCAACACTATCTGTAAAATCTGGATAATCTTTTTGGGCTTTTTTCTTAAGGGCAAGTTCTTTTGATTGATCTTCACTCATTTTCTTCTCCTTCTTTAAGATTAATTAATTCAATATCCTGCACTCGTCCAGCAAATGGAAAATAATGTGGTGCTAGTGCCAGTCTTTCTTTCAATGGTAATTCTTTCTCAATATTAGCAATCAATAAGGGATGGATTTTCTCAATAAAAAGTTCAGCCTGATGAAGAAATTCAAATGGTTTATATCCGAGATATTCATCATTAGGCCCTAAAAACAATACGACAACCATATCAATCCCTATAGTCAAATTTTGGAAGTTTTCTAAAACATTCCCTATTATTTAATACGATGATCGTGCCCTCTATAATAGATAGAACATTTGCTTCATATGTACTTATTTCACGCCTACTAGAGCCCACTATTTTAGGAAAAGAACTCTTAACTAAAAAATTATGGGCGTGGTCCCTTATCATATCAAAATCATGTTTATCAATTAATATTGGGGTGGAATATAGATGAGCATATTTATCAATCAGTAACTTAAGGGTTTTTCTTTGACTCTCGGGTAGCTGCCCTTTAATATTTGCAAAAAAAGCTTCAACATCTGTGTCTAACTGATCTTTCATACTCATATTTTTCCTCTTGATGTATTATACCATAACTAACACGTTATTGTGCTAATTTCATCTTTTTTTACGACCAAAATAACATCAGAAACCATTTCTTTCAATTCAGAACTATGATCAACCATGATGATTTTTTTATTGGTATCTATTTGTTTTAAGATTTCCAAACAATTCTCTTTGCATACAGAATCTAAGCCGTCGAAGGGCTCATCCATAAACAAGAAATTAGCACCCTTAGATGCCTTAGTTTCAATCACATCAATTACGGCAAGATCAACTGCTAAGTCTATAGCAGTTCTTTCACCACCTGAAAGTGACTTAATAGGAATGTCATTGTTTCCATCAGAATTTAAAATTGCAACAATTTCATCTTTAATAGAGCCTGTTTTAGTCTCTTTACATCCTTCAAAGTAAATTGTTGAGGTTGACATGTTAGGAATGGCAGAAAGAATGTTAGTTGCAGTTTCTCCTATAGCATCTAGCGTTTCTTGGAAAGTTTGTAAAACATATGCCTTAATCAATCTCTTAGCTTCATCTGCTACCAATATTTGTTTTTTCAAGTTTTCAAGGTCAATAGATGCCTGTTCCATCTCCTGTTTCTTTTTTGCGATTAATTCTGTTAAAGAAATAACCTCTTTAGTATATTGATTAAGAGCTGTATCGTATGCACTCTTTTTGCTATTGGCGGCTGACAATTGCATTTCAACTGAGTTCAATTCGCTATTTAGAGTTTCTATAGACGCTCTAGCTTTGTTTTCAATCTCAGAAACCTTACCAGAGTATAAGTCTTTGCCTTCTTGATTCTTCTTACTGACCTGCTCCATTAACCGATATTTTTCTGCATCTAAAATAGCTCTTTGATCTTGTAATGTATTAAGATAAACCTTAACATCTTCTTTAGCCTTCAATAAAATTGTAATCTCTTCTTCGTGTTTTGGTTTTTTATCAATGCAGGCTTTTATTTCTAAGGCCATTCCTATTTTAAGTTTAATATTATTTTCAATATCACTAATCTTTTTTAAAGCGCCATCTCCGGTCCATTGCTGTAGACAGGTTGGACATTGAGCATCTTCAATATGTTGTTTTTCTTGCTTTAAAGCAATTATTTCCTCACCGATCTTTTTTACTTCTGGGATCATGTATGCGATTTTACTCAATTGAGACTCTACGGCAGCCTTACTTCTATCGATACTATCTATTTTAGACATTAGCTCTACTCTAGCCGGAACTAACAATGCAATTTTTACATTTATTTCAGATGTGTTAGCTTCACTTATTTCAGGAGATGGAATTAGAGATATTTGGTCTTTTATTCCTTGTTTAATAGAATACACCTCTGTTTTAAGGTATATTGCTCTATTAGTTAAATCCCCAATCTCTTTATCAGATACTGAAGGCTCAGGACTCTTTTTCTCTGAAAGAATTCTATCCATATCTATGATGGATGATTTTCTCAACTCAATAGTTTGCAATAGTGTACTAATTTTTGATATAGAATCGGCATTTTTCTGACTAATGGTGTCAATGTCTAGTATATACTTTTCAAGACCCAAGACGGAAATAAGAAACTCGTAGTTTTCCTTTGGAGTCATGTTAAGGAAAAAACCACCTTCTTTTTGTTTTTTATGAATCATCTTCTTAAAGATTTTTTCAGGAAGTCCAATCAAAGACGATAGTTTTTCTTCTGCAAGCTTTACATTACCAGAAATAGTTTCTTCTGGTGTTTTAATCGTCAACCCATCTTTTTTTGATCTTGAAATGGAAACAGGAGAACCATCAATGACAAACTCTCCAGAAGCCCAAATACCGTCTTTAGTTAATCTAGACTGCAACACCGTGGTTGGAACATCTCCAATACCTAATAGGTAGTCTAGAGCCATCAAAATAGTAGTTTTACCAGCTCCAGAAGATCCGCCAGTGTTTTCATTACGACCATCAATTTGTACCAGTTTATTTCTACCCTGAAATACAACGTGTTGGTCGTCAACAAAAGATCTAAGATTCCCAAAACTAAGAGATATAAGTTCTATCATTATTCTTCCTCATTATATAAACGATCACGCTCTTTTTCAATAACGTCATTCATAACCTCTACCTTACGAGCCTGAACCCCATTATCTATAACTTGTGTGGATTTTGAACTAGGAGCGCCTAGCTGTCTTTCTAATTTACCAGTCCCACACTGACCACAATCTAAAAAGGGAGGAATATCCTTTGCTTTGGTAAATATTTTTACTATCTCATTATCACAATCAGGATTGTTACATTTAAACATAATCATTGGCATAAAACACCTCAGTATTATTATACCACAATAAATAAAAAAGGCTCCTAATATTAGGAGCCTTTTAGCAAATAAAAATGACCTCGGAGTGTTAATATCCCTTAGCTACTCGTCTTTGTCTTGCGACAACCTCTTTTTTTATTTCAATCATGCGCTTTTTAATTTCTTCCATGGTTAAACTAGGATCGGTACAATAAAGATCTGGCCTATCATAATAGGAGCCATTACCAGTCAACTCTTTATTATCTTTAATAAAAACACCACCCTTGATAAGAAAATCTTTCAATTTCATAGTACCTTTATTTGTTGGTAATTCAGGTTCAATTGATATCGGGTTGGTATTTAATGGACATTCACTATATGAAACATTTACATTAAGACCCATAAATTCGAATGATTGAACTCTAAGGCCAGATAAATCTTGAGAGCAAGATGCAGAAATAATGCGATCTGCATAGCCATCCTTAACTGATTGAGTACCGGTGAGCCATAGCTCATTTTGATAGGCAGCTCTATAGCTAGATAATGTTTGCCTACCCTTTGTACGCTTCACTGTTTGATTATCTAATTCAAGAATTCGAGCCATCCATAATCCATATCGACTGTCAATTTGTGATCTACCGTCTCCAAATTCTCCACCAAAACCACCAGTGGCTTTATGACTCATTAGCACACCATTTTTTAATATGTAACGATTACCAAGCCCTTGAGCAATTTGAAAGCCCATAGAGGCTGCGAAAATAGTCACTGTATTAACTGGTCGATTAATAGATTTTAGATATTCTATTAATTCTAATCCATCCTGGATTGATCCTCCAGGTGTATACAGAACCAAATTAATCGGGTATCCACTTTTAAGTGCACTATCCAGTTTTTGGATTTGTTGGATGACATCTGAAACTGTAGTGGCATCCACCACCCCAAATAAAACAGCAGTGTTGTCTTTTGTGAGTTTTAATACAGGCAATCCATCCTTAGCCTGTGCCGGAACTACCAGCATCATAGATAGTGCTAATAGCACCGAATACATAAATTTCACCATTTCCTCCTTATGTTAATGGGTATAAGATATAATACCACATCTTCCAGTCAATTATTTATTTATTTTTTATTTTCGTGATTTTTTTTCAAATTTGCAAGACTTTTAAGAATATCTCCTGCTGTTTCATCTGTAATTTCCAATGTTTTACTGTCCACCTGTTTGATCGTGGCAGAACCTCCAGCTCCTAGATTAACATTCACCAGAGGTGAATGGCTGGGATTTTTGCGAGTGTCTGGATCGTCATCTGGATTCATTAATTTCTCTAAAATTTCTATTGATTTGTAATATTGGGCTGTTATTTTAGTGTCAATTCCTTCAATAATATTTTGATCATTGGTGCTGAGAAAACGATTGTATTTCTGAGCACAATATTTACCCAAAGCATTCATAATAGTCAGTACATTGTTTGCACTATCTAACTTGGCTTGTTTAACTTTTTCTAAGATACTCAGTGAAATATCTTCATAGTGATTTAATCGCTTCTCTATCCAGGTGGATTTATAAGCAATATACATAATTAAGTCTTTTTTTGACTTTGTAATTGTTGCAATTTCAGCATATGTTTTGCCAGCCATGTAAAGTTCGAACCATTTAAACACATCTGATTGTTGAATCTTAAGTAAACCAGGACACCCATTAGAGATAAACTCCATAACGATTTGTTTTTCTTCTAATGTCATATCCTGTGGCATATGATGTTGGTCTAAACTGTCCATTTTTTTCCTGAGTTTAAAAATTTAACTTCAGTTTCTTTCCAGAATAGAAACTTAGTCCAAAGTGTGAGAGTGTCTAGTTGTTTTCTTGTGTGTTCTCGATCAAGACTAATATCCTTTTTAAATTTGAAATTAAACTGAATAGTTCCTGGGGAAAGTTCTTCTTGTTCTGCAACTAATTTAGTGAAATCATAAGTAATTTCAACAGTGTCAAGGTCTTTAAACAATAGAAATGGCCATTTTTTGAGATTTTCTAATTGAAAATCTGAGAGATTTCCAGTAAGTATAACCATTTTCTTATGTTCATCAATGATGGAACTTTCTTCTTTTTTTTCTTCAGACATTTATCACCTCTTTTAGATAAGTTTTAATGTCTTCTTTTGATACACCTGCAATTGGTTTAAAAGCAGTGTCAAGAAAATCAATAATGGAAAACATCTTATCTTTATTGACATTAACATATTTTCTATCAGAAGGTCTAGCTTTAATTGCTGCCAATCCTTTATATTTCTTCTTCATTTGTGTAATCCAGGAAGTTGAGCCGATTAATTCAAGATAATTTTTAGAATTATCAGCAAGAACTGGATCTTCATCACCTTCATTTACTGTAATTTTTACAATAGGGGTGACAACGTGTTTAGTTGAAATAAATTGTTTAGACTTTATCGAACCATCTTCGTTATGATCAAAGATCCAAATACCCTTATCTTCATTGGCATCTGACATCGTATCCCATTTAGGAGTGCCTACCTGGAAAACCTTTCCAACCTGTCTTTGTTCATGGATGTGGCCTGTTACAATAGCCTCTTGCGGAACCAAGTTTTGATCAATCATATCTGAATATAAAGGCACTGTAAAATTCTGATGAGCCACTAGGAGTTTTGTTGCTCCCTGATCATAAAGATCTTTAATGGCCTTAAGGAACGCTTCATGATCACTCATGTAAGGTATATAGACTATCGATTCTATAATGCTAGGTTTATTAATAATCTTCACAGACATTGAATCAAAAATATTAAGAGAGTTTATCTCCTGTTCTTTTTCTTTAGATCCAATTTGATCATGATTTCCCACAAGAACAATTATATCAAAATATTCCAAAATATTAAAGGTTTTTTGCCAAAAATCCAATACCTCTACTCTTACAACAGCATGATTATGATTAAGATCTCCAAGAAATTCAATCCTATCAACTTCATAACGACTAGCCTGAGTAAAGATAAAATTAATAAGTTTTTCAGATTCGATTAAATTCCTAACTGTAACATGCATGTCACCTACTCGTAAGATTTTCAAAAACACTCCTTTGGTGATATCTTCATTATATGATATTCTCCAGACATTTCTATGTCAAGCTTTAAATCCTTCATTTCCATTTGAGTGTCAAAATCTCTATATTTATCTTTAAATATGACCATATCGATTCCAGATTGCCACATAGCACGACAACAATTTATACATGGAGATAGAGTGCAAAAAACAAAACACCCCTTAGTTACCATTCCCTCTCTACAGCTATTATACATTAAATTAGTCTCTGCATGAATAATGTAGATATATTTTTCAGGTCTAATTTTAGGAAGGATTAAATCTGGACCTCCACGAATAAAACCATTGTAAGAATTCCCAACTATTGCCCCTCCATCCTTTTTAATTAATAAAGCACCGACTTTAGTTTGTTCATCTGGAGATAGCTCAGCCACTGCCAAGGCTTGTTTATAATAACTATCAAGTTTCTTTTTCTTCATTTTACTGCCACGACATGAATAGCCTCTGCAATGATAAACTTTTCTTCACTTCCTTCTAAATTAAAAGTTTTTTTAGACCATTCGTGAGAATGTAAAATCTCTTCTGGGAAAAATACCATCTGTCCTTTTTTAACATCCACCATATCCTTACCAATAGAAACTTTGCCATCAGCAAGGAGTTTAAGTCCAATAAGTGTGCTCTTTTGTTTTATCGATGCAAAACCAGACGTAACCTGTGCCTCTACTTTTCCTTTGCTTTTATATGGTTCGAGTATAAGTTTATTATTAACTGCAATCATATATTCACTCCTTTAAGCTTTATAACCTTTTTTTCTATTCTAGATAGTTGTTTAGAATATTCCACAACTCTTTCTAAAAGATCTTCTCTTATAAGTCGCTCTTCCACATTTTCTGAATCGTCTGAAAAAGTATCATATATACTTTGAAAATCTTCTTCATTATCACCTACTACTGGGTCTGCCGAAATATAACTCGAACCATTCAATAATGTGCTAATGTGAAGTTCAGTAATTGGTAATTTTGGAGCGTTTCTGCCTTCTTCTTTATCTTGTTTAAACGATTCATTAACTGCCCGTGTCAACTCTCCAATATCTTCAATTTTCATTCTATATCTTAGGGCATTGGCACGATAAAGTATTTTTTTATCAGTTGGATACATCTTTAAAAAAGTTTTTGAATATTCTTCAATCATATATCCAACCATGCGCCCGATACAAACAGAACGCCACACCCTACTATAGTCACCATCGTACTTATCAATACCACTGATCAAACCGTATGTGCAAATATTAATCAAGTCGAGCAATGTTAGGTGTGATTTTGGTGTTTTTCTATAAAATAGTTTAGCCCTATTAATGGCAAGAGGAAGGTTATTTTCAATCAAAATTCTTCTTGCCTGAATAAAGTCATCATAATATCTTTTTGCTCTTTCGGGCACATTCCCTTTCCAATTTTTCACTATAAAGTCAATAAGTTGAAAATTCATATTATACTTCATTAATTCATGTGGATTATCTTCTTTAATAGCTTTAGAAATTTTATTGAAATTTTCTGTTTTTTCTCTAAAATATGGCTGAGCACTTAAAATGTTTTCAGAGTCATCAGTAATATTGTTAAACTTTTTTATAAATTTCTTGTAAATCTCAACACATTGTTGATATTTTTGAATATGATACTTAAACTTTCTTTCCAACTGAACGACAAACTCAACTTGTTCTTGTTGATCTCCTATTAAACCATCATTCTTAATGATAGCAGAATTAACCGCTGCGGCTAATTCCTGAAAATCACGATCTGAAAAATTATTATTACTCATTTGTTATATTATACCATAAATTAAAAAAATCTTATCTCTCCACCAGACTCTTTGTAGAAAGAAACTCTTTTTTCTAGTTGTTTATCTAACATAGGAATGCCCTTTATTCTAAAATCATAAATCATACTAAAATGTTTTGGAACATGAAAATCTTTATATTTAGATAACTCTAACTTTCTAGTAGACCTTCCCATTGCACCTTGTTTTGTAACGATTTCAGAAGAACCTCCCATCCAATTGATGACGTTAAAGGTGGGGAAGATATTGGTTCCTGTAGCTATTGCTTTGGTTCCAATTAAAACCTTAACTTGTCCATTGTTAAACCTATCTACAGAATCTTGCAAATCCACCTTCTCTAATCCAAATGTTGCTGCTTTCTTTTTATCTGCCGAGTGAACATATGCAAAGGGAACTTTCAATAAATTCTGAAGCATACTTATCTGTTCTAATTCTTCAACCAATACAAGGGTTGATTCTTGCTTCATAGTCCAGCTTGCATTGGCTATCTTAGCCGCCATCTCAGCAATATTTTGATTGTATAGGAAATGGGCTCTTTTACACTTAGTCGGGTCTTTGATTTCTCTAGTATCTGGGGAAAAAGTTCCAATGATTGCAAATTTTAAAGGACATAAATATCCCTGATTAATTGCATCTTTTAAGCTAACATTTAACACATTTTGACCTATGATTGATGCTAAAAGCTTTTCTGTTCCATCGTTTCTTGTTTGGGTCGCAGATACGAATGCCCTATATGGAACGTCGGCCAATACACCATGACAAACATTATTGAGCTGTTCAGCGGCGAACAAATGGGATTCGTCAATGAACATTGCTTGCTTATTCTTAAAGAAATCATAAGTTTTTGAGTCCGACTTTAACATCGTCAGGGATTTGCCGATAGCAATGGTTATCTTTTTAGTTATGTCTTTATGACCATCTCCATATCCACCAACCATTTCCTTTCCTAGTTTTTCTTGAAATTCTGTAAATAATTCATTGAAAATGGATTGACTTGGTGTGACAATCACCGTGTTTAATCCCATATTCTTGGTTAAAAGTAGTAATATATAGGATTTGCCGCATCCAGTTGGCAAGCTTATATTTCCATGTCTCACCTCAAGGAGTTTTTTCACAGCCTCTAATTGGTATGGATAGGGTTCAAAACTTGGCTTATTTTTCCACAGTAATGGTCTAAAATCTGGGTATTGAATATTATTTAAAATAGTTGATTTAATAGATATGTGTGGAATTAGGCCAGGACGAATACAATAATTAGAACCATCATGTTCTAACAGACATTTCTTTAATTTCACCCTTAATTCTTCTTCTTTTTCACCATAAGTGATGGGGTCTTTCTTTTTCCACCATCGATTTTTCAAATGGTTTTTTAATTGAAAGGAAATACTAGTATTAATATATGTCAAAGCCTTAGAAAGCTTAGATATATTTTCTTCTGTAATATTTACAATCCTAGCTTTCGTAGGATTATCAATCACTATTTCCATATCCTATTATACCACAAAATTGCAATCTTTTAATAAAATGAATGGAATTATCGAATTTATTTTAAATTTATTTGCTCCAAAAAAACCAACACCAAAACAAGAAGCTAAGTCTTTTGTAGAGGAGTCTAAGGTGGACCCCAAGCCATACCTAATAACAGAATCTGAAATTCTTAAAAAGATAAAAAAAGAAGATCTTCCTAAAGAACATCAAGATAATCTTGCCATGCTTCTAGAACGAATTAATAAGGTTAGATATGCTTGGAATAAGCCTATGACGGTAACTAGTGGCTATCGTTCAATGGCAGATCATATTAGGATTTACAAGGAATTAGCGGTAAAACGCAAGATTGATTATGATGAATCCAATGTTCCAATGGGATCAAATCACCTCAAGTGCGCAGCAGTTGATATCTCAGATCCAGATGGAAAGCTTTATGAATGGGTAAGAATTAATGCGGTCTTAATGGAAGAAATTGGCTTGTGGATGGAAGAGGCTGATGATCAAGCAAGAGTTCACTTTCAAATATTTGCCTATGGATCGTGGAAGCCTGAGAAAAGTCGTTTTTTTAAGGCTTAATTTTATTATTGCCGCCCTTTTTCATGTTATCTATGGCCCATAATGGTTGTAAATTACTATAATGACAAAGTAAATATAAATCATCTTCTGTTCGCGCAGAAGAAAGAGGTATAATGTGATCTATATGCCACCCCCTAAAGCTCCAATTTTCCCAACCCATACCTGGCTTAAATTGCGATTCAATGTGTTTCTTTAAAAAATCCAACGAGCATCCTACAAGATCAATGGAAGGAATAGATTTAATATTATCCTTATTGAGGATATAATTTTTCAAAATTCTTTTTACATAATTTTTTAAGTTACATCTAAGACGATAATTCAGATCTTTCTTGCGTCTTTCCTTATTGCGCTTATTGGCAGTGGAGTTTCTCCTGTCTTTATTTTTTTCAGACCATTCTTTTGAAAGGAAAATTTTCCTTTCTCTATTTTTTATATAGTATTGCTCAAAATATTTCTTTAACTCTTCTTTTTTCCTTTGACGATAATCTTTCGTTTGTAAAAGAATAAGATGCTTCTTTTGTTCATATCTTAGATTGGACTTATCTTTTATTCTATTTTTGTTTTTCTCGTAATAATTTCTTTTCCTTTCTTTTACCTTTTCTTTGTTTTTTAGATAATACAGCCTATCCATTTGAGCTTTTTGAGATTTTGTCTCCTCACGATACTTTTTGGTCTTATTTCTTATGGATTTTTTGTTTTTCTCATAGTATTCTTTTTGACGTGCCAAAATCCTCTTTTTATTTTTCTCATAATATTTTTTGTTTGAATTTATTCCACTTCTCATGTCGAAATCATTTCTAATTTTAAATTTTTTCCGGTAAAACCCTTGAAAATTTTAGTTTGCATCAAGCCAATCATTTTATGTAACATCAAAACCTGATTATTGTAATCTTTGTCAGAAATTCTGTAATATGTTTTTACAACATTCTTGGGGTGTTTTCGGAGCACACGAGAGAACAATTGTTGAGAATTGTCTAAATTATTAGAAGACTTCATATCAATTAAAAGCGTTATGTTACTATCATTAAATCCCAATACCCCTTTTCCAACGACGATCAAAACATTTGCCTCACCAGACTTAAAACGCTTAATTTGAACATCATCCTTATCATTTTCAGAAGTTGAAAGGGCTATGCTATAACTATGTTCTCTCATAAACCATGCCACTTCATTTGCATATCCAATTGAAGGGCAGGCGACCATTATTTTACTCATGTTGTCTTTGTTTTTCTTAGCCTGTAAGAGTGCATCACGAATCGACGCTTTAGCATTATTCTTGTTTTGAGTCTTAACAACATCCATTCGAACACCGCTAAAAATACCCTTGGCTTGTAATTCTTCTGCAGAAATATAATGTATAGCGTATTGTGCTTTGCCATTAAACTGAGTAGGAGAGCCAGTCATAAGGATTGTATGTATAGGATTTAATTTTTTAACGATAGATTGCACCATAGGAGCCATAAAAAAGCGGTGAGATTCATCGACAATTAAAAGATCAACTTGCATCCAGTCTAGTTTTGAAATAGATTGCGGAATACCAACTCTAACTTGAGCATCAGAGTCAAGAGCACCGTAGGTGAAGTCGATTTTTATGTGAGCATTCGCCAATTCTTCAAGATACTGATTTTTAAGAGCATTCTGTCCCTCAGTTAATACAAGCACTTTGGAATTAGGGAAAAGAGCTATATAATTACTGATTATCATGTGTGAAATGGTGGTTTTCCCAGAACTTGGACAGGCACCAAGTATTGCAGCAGCGTATTTACCAGACAAGGCTTTTTGCAGAACAACATTTGCAGCTTTATCTTGATAAGAATAATCTGTTTTCATCTTGCCTCCTATACATATAAATATAGCAAAAGCAGGATAAAAAGTCAAATTATTCGTATAAAGTTGTATCAGATTGATACTGTTGGGATTTTAGGAATTTAGGAAATTCCTATATTCATACATTTAGCGAGGAAGACCGTGTTTTTCACGCTGATGTATAAACTCATCATGGTCAAGGGCAATGAATTTAACCTTGCCAGCTTCATTAAAACCCCAACCTCTTGCAAGATAGGTTAATTTACAGCGGCAATTCGGGTGTAATCCTGGAAGCTTCGGGTTTGGATCTCCAACCTTGTGATATTCAACACCAAGCTCTGAGAGCCGCCAAAGTCTTGGAGTTTTATGGTCAGGTAATAAATGAAGAACAAATTCTTCAGGACCTGTCACGTCGTCGATAGTCACAATAAAAAATACAGTTGGATCATATTCCTTTTTCTCTTCAGCAAGTTTTGCAATTTGAAGTGCTGTTCCAGTGTTTGCTGCTTTATTAGATTCAGAATTAACAATCATCTTTAGATTGTGGCCAGCCTTGTCCATTTCTTTATTTATTAAAGTATCTATTTTTTTAACAGAAACTGGATTATTACTTAAGCTTTGGTTGGTAACATAGCTATTCACATCATGCATGATTCTAGCAGTGCTTCTATCTCTCAAGGCATCAAGATAGCCACTTGCTACACGCATCATGGTTTTCAGTGTTTGTTCTTCAACCGCATTAGGCTTATTAGAGCCTAAGGCCTGCAAAAACAAAGATATCATGTTATCTTTTGAGGTAGAGAAAACGATCTGTTTAGATTTTGGTTTCTGAGGAATCAATCCCAAGAATTTCATTGAGATTGAATCAAATCTATTTTTGATCATGCGTTCTATGGCTTCAAAAGCCTTAAAAGACAGACCTTTCATTTAATCCTCTACAGTAAGCCCATGCTCTTTAATAATCTCTTCAATTTTTTCAGATGGTTTTTTAGCCTCAAATTCCCACTTAGCTAGGATGCTATCAACAACTTTTTTCTGAGCAGGAATGATTTTTTCAGTCTTTTTCGCCCATGCATTTTTTTGATTCTTACGAAGACCAGCTAACGATTGAACAGCCTTGCGAATATCAAGAACAGAGGGTTTCTCACCCTTAGAAACCAAACCCTGAAGTTCATTGATATGCTGATCAAGCTCAGAACCGCCTTGTTCGTCTCCCATTTCTTCAGGAGCTGCTCCATCCATCATAGTATCACCACCACCTTCCATTCCTGGAGGCATTTGACCACCGCCCTGATCTGCTCCTGGAGGCATTCCACCTTGTGAAGGATCTTCTCCTAGAGCGCCTGGTTGTCCACCCTGCATTGCAGCTTGTTGCATTTGAGCTTGCTGTTGCATTTGTTGCATTGCAGCCGCTTGGGTTCCATCTTTCATGCCACGCTCGTAGCCAAGCCTGAAAGCAACGTCCGTGCTTTCCTTGAGCTTCGCCCTAATTGATAAATATTTCACTTTCCAATCTGCACTCATAAATTCTCCTTATTTTAAAAATTCCATACATTTTTTTATTTCATTTTCAGGATCTTTAATCCAGTCTTTTTCTTTAATATGTAATATTTCCACACCTTTAGACTTAAAATATTCGTCTTTAATCTGATGATAGTTTTCAATATCTTGTTTTGGCCAGTTTGGACGTCCTCTTTTAAGGCCTTTTAAACTGTGGAAATAAATTCCGTCAAATTCTATTCCTTTTCCTAACTCGGGGATGTAGATATCAATATCGAAACCTTTGATATAGGGTTTATTTGCTATTTTAACCTTACGATCTACAAGTTTTTGGGCTTTGGGATGTAATTGCTTTATGGTTGTTAATAAGGTTTTTTCTGAAGAAGAAGTGTTTGTTGCTGGAAGCATGTGAGAACACACCTGGTCTAGAATTTGTCTCTTAATAGATACACTATATGCTTTTGTGTTTTTTTTAAAAAAATTAGTTCTAGTTTTATATTTCAAAGCTTCTTCTTTAAGTTCTTCAACAGACCAGTAGTGACGTAATTTTTTCATATGTTTACAACATTCATTAATATATCCATGCTTTTTAGCAGCATTATATGCACTTCTATTTTTTAAAGCAAACTCACCCTTTGTCTTATATTTGAGAGATTCTATTAGTATAGATTCCAAATCCCATTTCTTTTCCCATTGAATTTTCATATGCTTACAAATTTCGTCTAACAGACCCTTCTTATATGCAGCAGAATATGCATAACTTTTTCTCTGAAATTCATACCTACTTTGATATTTCATAGCTTCTTCTGTAATTTTTTCAATTGTCCATTTTCTTGGTTTCATACTACATCATATTATATAAAATTATATTGGTCAATCTAAATCGTCTTCTGTAAGATAGTCATCAATGTAGAGCTTAAGTACATCCATGGCATCATCCCTTGTTGCAAAATATGCTTGCACGGCTTCTGGATTAAATTGTGCTGCAACTTGTAACCATTGAAAAAAGAATTGGTCTCTCTTGTATTTCAAAATTGGATCAACCATTGCTGCTGGAGAGTCTGCAAAATGACCAATAAAATCACCAACATTTGTATATGCATCAACTGTTTGACGATACTGTTCATTAAAGGGCACACTGCCCATAACATGCTCACCGACCTGTTCCTTATCAACCTCCTCCATCACTTCGTCATATGAGTAATGGATTGGCATGTCTCTTAATAAACGACCAGATTCTTGTTCTTTTGTTTCTGCATCAAAGCCTGATAAAGTAATAGAGCAAAGTTGTGAGAGTTCATGATCAATAAGTGGAAATAACTTTTCATTTAAAAAGTCTTGAATCTTAAGAATAAGAGGACGAATTCCTGTGTCACGAGCAGCAATTAATTTAAACTCATTATTTGCCTCAGAAAGTCCCTGCTGATTCGTGCCCTTAGATAGATGAGAAAATCCTGGCAATTCATCAGGAGACATATTGAAAGCTGAGAGAACATTTCTTGTAGTTTGATCAAATAAGAATTCAAACTCACCATCTTTTTTATTTGGCGTTGTTTGCATCCACTGAACCTGATCATCTTTTGCCACTCCAAAAATTGGAGTCCTAAATGAATTAGTGACGTTATTAATTGACGCATTAAATTGCTGTTTAATGTCTTCAATTGTACCCTGATCGATTTCATCCGAATTAATAACCAACATACCCTTGGCAGCACGACCGTTCTGAAAGTACAATTTATTATACATTTCAATTGACATATGAGTGGTAATGGAAGTCATGGCAGTATCAAGGGGTGTAACAGGATAACCATTATGTTCCACATCAGAAGATGGATATAGATTATATACAATCATCTCTTTCGATGTAAAGGCTTGTTTAGGCATACCATTGATAACCTGAACCCAAGAATATTCATCTTTTTCCAACATCTCTTGATCAATCTTTGCACCTGTAACATACTCAAGAGCCTTTAATGAACTCCTACGAACATTCTCTGCAGATTCACCCTTTTTAACAGAACGATAAATGGTTCCAGCATCCACCGGTCTAAATCTATGGAATTCCTTCTCTTCACTGTCTTGATATATTATTTCAGTTGCAAACTGACCAAATGTTAAACCGTTTCTTGTCTGTACATCTATAAACTCAGGAAGGTTCATCTTTTCTTGCTCTTCAAGACCATCAGTTCTACCGCAATTGATTATAATTTTTATAAAACGATTAATGCGTTCTTGAATTTTTACCATTTGTTCAGGCTCAATATGATCCTTAAACTCTGGCTTAATGTCCACTTCTATACCTACATCGAAGCGGTCTCGACGTATGTGGCCCATCATCGAGAGGGCATTTCCTCTAGCTCTTAAAATGGCAGCAACTAGGAAGTTTTGGACTCGAATTTGTTTTAATACGTTATTGGGAAGAAGACCACGTTTAAGTTTATATATACCGGCGTAGTTGTCATGCAATAAAGGATCTTCAATAAAGGCCAAGCGAGGAGTTTTAGTCTTCTTGGACGATCCAGTAGCATGTCTGATGAGACTTTTCATCATGTCCATATTCATGTCACCACCAGCGTTTTTAATAAGCTGGGCATTCATGATATCTTGAGCATCTTGTAATGATGAAGATGTTGAATCTAATATAATCTTTTTCTTTTCTTTTTGATCTTCACTCATAAGCTATCCTACTTTATTACTTTTCTTTAGATTATCAATGGCAAGTAACCATTGTAAGTTATTGTAATTATTTAGTTTTAACAACTCTTCTTCGTTTTTTGCCAATGAGCAAGGAATAATATGATCGATATGTATGTTATCCAGATTAGTGGGCATACGACCATATCGATTTTTAAAAGTTTGAATTAAATGATCATAAAGAGTTGTAAAATTACACCCAAGTATCATTTGTGTTTTTGTGTTTTTTTTCCAGCCAATTTTTCTTTTAAAAGCATTACCTATCAAAACTCTAATGTTGCATTTTAATTTGAAGAGTGGATCACTTGCTCTTCTTTGTTTATTGTGAGTATTTTTATACATTGGATTATCCAATGTCCATTTATCTGCATGTTTTTTATTGATTGCCCTATATCTTTCCACGTTCTCTTTTCTCCATGCCTGTATCCTCAATAGGTATTTCTGTGGGTTCTTCTTCCTCCAGGAAGATACATTATCTTTTCTGCACTGTTTACACTGACCCATTCTTTTTTCTGAAAATTTTTCCAATAAATAAAATTCCTCTTGTTCTTTCTCTTTTTTACATTTTGAACAAATCTTATTCATATAAACTCACTACTCAGCAATCACATAAAAGATATCAGCCACATCCTGAGATTTATTGGTAATTTCTAAGCTTTTCATTGAAGAACTAGACATAAATACACCAGGCTTAAGGGTGGTGCCAGCATTCATAGGTTCTAATCCATTAGGAGTTGCAGAGCTGTCAATTTTAATTTCCAATTTTTGACTTGATTCAATGTATACAAAGCTCTTAGAGCTTCTATAAATAAACAGAGCACTGGGGTTGTTTGAAATGGATGTTTCTGATGGAAGTGCAGATAGACTATAGATTTCAATGTAGTCTGGAGAAACATCGGTAATCTCATATGTGCCAAAACTTACAGAGCTAAAGCCAGCAATTAAATCTACCTTATCACCAACTTGAACACCGGCAGAAGAAAACACATCAAATTGTTCTGTGAACCCAGCACCTAGTGTTATAGGGCCTTCTGCAATCCCTGCACTATTTTCTATCGTTAGACTAGTTGCAGTTCTTGATAAAACCTTAAACTTTCCTCTATTTGCAGAATTGAATAAGTTTCCAATTCTAACTTCATCTCCAACCACTACACCACCAATAATAAGATTCAGTGCGGTACCACCGGTTGATGTAAATGTCAAAAGAGTGGCATTTTTGGTAACTGTAATTTGTGTAGTGGCATCAGCACCAGAGGTTCTTTGTGTTCTAAAAACAGGGGAAGTTCCCGAGGCTTTAGAGATTTTATATGTATTTGAAGTGCCTGATTTAAGGGCGATATTCCAAGTTGTAGTGATATCTGCAGATGTAGAGATGGAGCCAGAAAATAAAGTTAAACTTTGTCCAGCAGGTAGAGAAAGTGATTTTGATTCGGGTTCCTGGATGTCTAAGCCTTGGTGATCTCGACTCCACTTGAAAAGGTTCAGACTAGGATTATTTGATGGATTTGAATCTTGATATCCATTTAAGTGTATTAATAAATTCAATTTTTGACTCATTGCTTTTCTCCAAAAATCAGGTTTTTATAACTTTAAGATTGCCATTTTCGTCAAACTTATACTTTTAAAATATCTTTTTCTCCAAAAGCCCATCGTCAAGACCAAAAAATCTTATTTTTTCGACGAACTACACTACTAGAACCACCCTTTGTCGCCAATTCTGCAATCTTATCCTTCATTAGATTGGTGTTGACCTGTGATACAATCCCTTGATTTGATTCAATATTATTCTTAGGTTTTAGGTCTTCTGGCTTGCCAGAACTAGTATAGCTGGGTTTTTTGCCTTTTACAAATAGATTTTGAGCTGGGTATCGGATGGCATCCATTAAATCGGCCACACCTTCCTTATCGTGATATGGCTTGCCTTCTATTATTTCTCCTTTGCCGTCCAATTGCCATTTATACTCTCCAAAGGCATCGATTACACATTTATTATTAGGAGTGTCAATAACAAAGAATCTGCGGATATTTGTAGAGTCTACAATTTTACCCTGGAGACCTGTTATACCATCTTCAACCACTTTGGTAAAACTTGGACATTTCATACCGGCCTTGCGTTTCAAGGTCTTTAAATAAGCAGGATAGTTTTGATCCACATACCATTTATCAACATTCCAAGTATCTTGTAATTCTTTCCCATATTTGACAATATCATCTAGCTCAAGATGTTGCATAATAAAAGTGTCTAAAAGCCAAGCCTCTCCACCTGGCATTAAAGCAATGATCACTAAAGCCGTGTAGTCGGTATAGCCCCAATCGCCGCCGCCGCAAATTGTCACCCCCAGCGATTTTAAATGATCTCTTAAATAACTAAAATTGTCAATCTCTACATCATCACCCATTAAACGCTTAACAGCTTCTTTTACACTTAGGACATTCTTGTCGTTATCAAAACGAGGATAAACCAACCCACTAGAAGATGGTTTATTACATAAAAGTTGAGCCTCGCCCATGTCCGGTGGGACTTGTTTAAAGTTGTTGTTCACCGCTATCAATGGTTTATATAGCCCTCCAATATCAACTTGAGGTCTGTCAACAAGATAATTCCTCATAACAGGAAGGAGTGGATGACTTACAATGCCTGCATATGCATCAAACTTTTCATAATTATGTTTTTTCTCATCTGGAAGTGTTTTCCACTCTTCAGGTGAGAGATTTTCTGCAGGAAGATTTCTAGAAATATATCTAATAACTTTAGGTTTATCTACCTGGGCCACATCATGTGATATTCTTTCTGTTACATCAAGAATATTCCAGCGAAGAACCTCTCCGCCAGATGCTAAGGTTTCTTTGAGAGTTTTCTCCATTAAACCGCCAGCAAATTTCCTAGTAGAAAGATATACAGTTAATGGAAAGTATTGTTTGTAGATAGAAGGAACCATTTTCGCTTCTTTAAGAGCGCGGGCATCTTGAACAATGTCACATTCATCTATAAAAAGCATGGGTAAATGCTCGCTGTTCATCCCCCTAATACTCATAACAAGAATTCTTAAATATATAGACTCTCCAGCATCTGTAATCCACTCGATCTTCTTCTTATTATCCGTTGCTCGTTTCCAACCATGAAATTCCAAATATGGGCGCAACATTCTAAAAAAATTATTTGCATATTGAACAGCCTTATCCGATTGATCTATCACGGCAGCAGCATGGGCAATACTAACACGAAAATGAATAAAACATAGAACCTCTATTGCAGCAGCAGAGAGTGTTTTAAAACTATCTCTACTAGAAAGCATGGCAACTTGTGGAATATCCTGACTTTTGCCAGTTTTCATCAATTCATAGATGCGCCACATGGCATCTGCAGGACCGTGTGTAGATGTGGGATATACAACACCAGAAGGGAAGTCAATATCAAAGAATAGAAACATCCAAGCTCTTAATTCCTCTACAGAATTTAAAGACTTAAATATGAGATTTCTCTTAAATTCCTCAATCTGTTGAGGAGAATATTGTTTTAACTGCTCAATAAGCATTTAATCTTATTCCAAATTTTAAATGGTAAGGATTGTCTACTCTCTAAGGAGGCTATACGAACCATTGTTTTTTTATCTTCCTCAACAATACCATTGAGAATTTCCATAGATTTTTTATAAATATCACGCTCAAAATCTAAACGATCTTTAAGGAGATTAATCTGTCCCTGAAAACCCAAAACCTTGCTTTCCACTTGTTGTATTCTTAATGCAATATCTGATTCGCGCATGACAACACCATTTAGTTTTGGTGACATATCACGAAAAGCTTTTATCAAAACACCATATTGTTGTCGTAAATCTATTTCTTCAGCTTCTTTTGTAAAATTTTCTTCAAGTTTTCTATATGCCTCTTCCATAGAAACATTTTTAATTCTTGCATAATTCTGGGCTAATTCTTCACTAACAACAATTTTATTTCCTGTAGACATTAGAACCTCTCGTTTGCTTCGTTAGACAGTGCCTGAGCGTTATCTAAAGTCTTCTGAAAATTAACTGAATCTCTAGAATCTTGGTTTTCTAATTGATGATCCCTCGGAAAAGCCACAATTCCACCGAGCGTTCCCATTACGCTACTTATAGAAACTGCATTTTTTAAGGACTGTTCTACGGCCAATGCTGCATCAAACACTCCCATTTTTTTAAAATCACCAAATTCTGCATTTTCAATATCGTAAATTTTATTAGTGTCCTTAATCATTTTTGTAAGAATTTCCTGTATTTCATCTGTATTATAGCCTGCATTTTCCAACAGGCGATAAAAAGGAGAAAATAGAGATGGTATGATCACCTCTTGCACCACTGGACTTGCATTGTCTTGTAAACTTAGGGCTAGATTAATAAGGATTCTTCCTCCACCAGGCAGACATCCGTGATTAATAGCAGCTCTTACTGCACAAACAGCATCCTCTGCTCGATCAGCTTTTTCTTTTAATTCACCATTTGAAGATCCAAAAATTTGTAAACGAGCGATTCCACTCGTTAACTTTCCAAGTCTTTCTTCTAAAATATTCTTTTCAATTTTAGACTCTGACTGCACTATAGTTGTTCTAATTTCCCCAGCTCTTACCTCGATATTCACACCATCTGGTTCACCAACAATGGTAGTTCTAAAGCGATAGATCTCAATCTTATCCATACCCTTTCCAAAATCATCAGGCTGAGCTTCAGATAATGGATGGTTCATGTCAAAAATCTTTGCTCCAGTAAAGGCAGATAAATCCATCAAGAAATGAAGCTGTCCATTCACCATTGGAAACATTGGAGTTGCCAATGGAACAACATTAATTGTATTGGGGTTGCTAAAATTGAATGCAAAATTTGTAAGGACCTGATCTCCAAATTTATGAGCAATGATTACTACATTCTTAAATTCCGACTTTCCACTAACATATTCTTGTCCAATATTGTTCAATATATCTTGAACTTGTACGATATCTGTAACATTTCCATCAAATAAAATAAAAAGAGGTTTCTCCAGAACACATCTTTGATGTCCTTGATCATTAATAAAAGCTGCATGAAACTTACCAATAGACTCTTCATATCCCTTTTCGATAGGGAATCCTTCAATCAATTCCACTTCATATTTAGAAGGACCCGACAATTCTTGAATTGTAACATGTGAGGCACTGCCATAGCCAACTTTTTCAAAAGCTTTAATTACTGCAGCAGCCATTTCTTTATCTCCATTTGCTGAAATGGTGGCAACTTTCTCCAGAAGCTCTTTATTTTTTGGAGTGATTTTGATAGCCGCTTTTTTAATTTGAGGAATCAGCTCATCTTCAACAATTTTACTGATTTGACGGGTGACTTTTTGTGGACTATATTTACGATTTACAGAACAAAATCTAAAAAGATTTTTAATAAATGCAGCAGCAATAATGGTGGCTGTAGTAGTCCCGTCACCCGCCTCATTAACGGTGCGAACTGCAGCATCTCTAGTTTGCTCAATAATCAAATGCTCGTAGGCATCTGCAGAACCTAAAGCTCTAAAAATAGTAACTCCATCTTTTGTGTTTTTATTGGGTATCCCTGGAAGCTCAGATTCAATTAAAGTTGGTCTACCTCCTGGCCCCAAGCTTGATCCGACTATTCTGTCGATTTTATCAATAGTTTTCACCACCATTGATTCTAGCTGTTCCAAATCACTATTAAACATTTTGGCAGGTGTTTTAACTTTTTTCATTAATGCCACATCTCCATTGATAATTATTGTTGCAAATAACCATATACAATGATATTATACCACAAAAAGGAGGGAAAATGTCAGATAAAGATATTAAAATGGCTTTAGATGAGATTTATGAAGAAGAAATGGTTGATGTATTATCAGATCAAGAAATGGACAATCAATGTAGATATTACAATATTTTTTTTAAAGAAAGTTTAATCTCTACCTCTACTTTTACCCAAAATTAATCTGTCCCATTCAAAGCTAAATGGATCATCAATATGTAGCTGATATCTATGGTCAAGATTTGAAGCGTTTACATATGTTACAGGTCCTGCAGAAATATCTACAAAAACACCCCTACCTTCATGTATGTGCCCACAAACGTGTAAAATTGGCCTAATCTCTTCTATTTTTTTACGAAGTAGCCCACATCCAACCCTCTCGCCATACACCGTTAAATCTAAGATTCCAGCAGCAGGACCATGTGTGATTAAAATGTCTGTTTTCTTTGGAATTAAGTTCCAGTCATATCCAATAAATGGATGTTTTTTGGTGGCTAAACCTTCAGATCTTGATCTATTAAAAGCCCAATTAAAGAATTCCGGTGTAGAAGCACTTCCCCAAATATTTAATCCATCAATTTTAACACCTGAATTATTTAAACAAACAACTCCATAATTTTTACAAAGTTCTTCACAATATTTTGGAAGTTTCTCAAAATCCCAATCATGGTTTCCAGGGACTAAAATTTTATGTATGAAGTTTAAATCTCCATACCAACGTAAAAAAGTTTCAATATCTTCCATTTTTCCACGAGGAGTGCAGTCACCAGAATGGATTATTAAATCCCCAGATTTTATATTCAATCTAGTGTGTTGACCGTGGGTGTCAGAAATGACCGTAATATTTTTCATTTTAAAAATTCCAAACATTTCTCAAGGCATTTATCTGGATTATCATTCCAGTCTTTTTCATTAATATGTAGCAATTCTATACCCTTAGCTTTAAAATATTCATCTTTAATCTTGTGATATAAAATCGGATCGCTCGTCCAAGATCGTTTAAACCCTTTATTATGCCAATATTCACCATCAAATTCTATTCCTTTTCTAAGCTCAGGAGAATAAATATCTATGTCAAAACCTCTCAATAAGGGAAAATTTGGAATCTTAACCTTTCTATCTCTTAATTTGATAACTGTAATATGTTTCATTTTAATGAAATTAAACAATTCAATTTCTGGACGAGAAGATATGCTCGATCTCACCATATGAGAACAAACTTCATCTAACATACCAAGTCTTTGGGCCGCTCTATATGCTGAACTACCAAGATAAAAAGAAGCCCTAGTATTATACTTTAAAGCTTCTTGAATAATGGTTTCTTTTGTCCATTTCTTTTCCCACAAAACATCCATGTGGGAACACACCAATGCTAAGATGTTTAATCGCCTTGCTGTTTGATAAGCAGCACTGCATCCTTCTTCGAAGGCATTCCGATTATTATACTTTAAAGCTTCTGTGTATACCATTTCCTTAGTCCATCTAATTTGCCTATAATACATATGAGAACAAACATCAGGAAGAATTTTTAATTTACTAGCAGCATGATAGGCAGGGCTGGATTTTTTAAATTCAAACCTGCTTTTATATTTAAGAGCCTCTATTTTAATAGATATCTCTGTCCATTTTTTCTTCAAATCAATCCCTATCTTCAATTCCAATTCTTTTTACATCTTGAAATGCGTTTTTAAATCTTTCCTTATGTTTTACAAGTTGTTTCACCACGACCATCATGGAAATGTCATCCAATATAGATCTAACAACTACTTCTTGTAAGTGGGCTATGGAAAAACCATTATTAGCAGCAAGTTCTGCCGATGCTTTTTCTTCTTCTGTTAAATTTCTTTGAGCAATAAAAGCAAGAAGATCTAGACATTCCTGTTTATTGGGTGTTTTAAGCTCGATAACTTTATCAAAACGACCAGGGCGATCAATTAAAGCACCCACACTTTGTTCAGGATTATTTGTTGTCGCAATTATAAAGGTTGAAACTCCTTTAAATGGATTGCCAATACCATCTAATAAATTTAATAGCGATGACTCAACACCTCTAGAGCCATAATTCTCTTCTACAACGCCACCACTAATATCTTCTATCACAAATATAAATCTTTCAACAGAATTATGAAATTCACTACTTTGTAAGAAAAATTTATTAACATGTGAGGGTTTAATAGACGATGTATCCCAAATTACAATGCTAGTTTTCTTATCCGTTAAGAACTCTTGACAGATGTCATTGATTGCTGCTGATTTCCCAACACCTGGAGGAGAACACAGCAAAATAGCTCTTTTTGGCTCTCGATTCAATTGTTTGTAGATATCAATTTTTGAGAAAAATTTATTTGCCTCAGATCTAATCTGAGAAGTGTTATCAATAGATTTTAAAAGATGATAGGTTTTCATTTTAAATTTTTTCAGTTTCACACCAACAGAGGTAGTTTCTAAGGTAAATACTCCAGGCTTAATAATGGTTGCTGGTGCGTCATCGGCAGGCTCAACATGTTCAAATTGGTAGATCTTATCTCCGTTATGAATCGTTAAATCAGATTCTGGAATACTACTTCCTTCTTTAAGTTCATTTATATCGGTAACAGATTTAACTTTAAAAAAACCTTCCTTTTCATTCATTATTTAAAACTCCTCATCGAAAAAATCTTCATTGTATTGATCATCTTCCTTAAAATTAACATCTCTATATTCATTTGAATTAAATTCATTATCTAATCGATATCTTTCTTTATCAATGCCAACCTCTAAATCTGAATCAAAGTCATCATCCACAAAAACATAATCGTTTGAAAAATATTCACTTTTCTTATTTAATCTACCATCCATATATCCATAGATAGTATCGTGGAGTTTTTCCCAGGTGTGTCCTGTATTTCCAGACCAAACTTTTTTAATAGAACTTCTTAACTTTGACATCATTCCCACAATTTCTTTTTATCTTCTTGTAATTTCTCTTCTACTTTTCCTTCAAAATCCTCTACCAAATCTTTGATGTGGTAGGATTTCTCAATTTCTTCCTGTTTTTTTCCAGTAATTTTTTCTTGAATTTCTTTAAATTTAGCCTCCAAATAAGAAACGTCAAGCCTGGCAAGTTCTAAAAGATAGAATATACGATTTGCTTCCATTTCTAAATCCGTAGGGAGTCTACCCTGTTTATTCTTCTGATATTCTGCACTAGTGGGTGCTTTATTGGTCCAGTTATGTAAGGTACTTGGACTTTTGGACATCACTCCTTCCTTAGAAACAGCATCCTGATTAGTATATATGCACTTCCTTGGTCCGGTCATGTATTATTATACCATAAATCATATCTTTATATCTTTATATCTTTAACTTCATCCAAAAACCTTAAATTGCTTTTATTAGGATATCGATTCTTTAGCCATCCTATTAAAGTATTTTTTTTAATACCTGTTTTTTTAGCAGCACATACAATACTTTTATAAATCTCTCTTGTTTTAATATCTACAACCGGCCTCCCTGCATGAGGACCTGTTTTCTTGCACACCAACGGCTTATCAACCCATCTCAAATTGGTTAAATTTGGATATTTACCAGATAACCAACCTCCAAGGGTAGATCTCTTGATGCCCATATCTTTAGAACACAAAGTTGCATTGTCCCAAACATATCCTGTTAAAATATCCGCAACCCTTCTTGATCTTGGATTTAAATTATTTTTAGATCTTCTTGTTTGTCCATTAGACATTTTTATCCTAGACTCTAAGGAAGGTTTTCCTTTAGCACCCCCTCCTTCCATGAGATTATATCCATTAGGAGACATACTGTTTAGTGTGAATACCCAAAACCATTCCTTATAGTTAAGCTCCGATTGAGAATTAGCCCTATCTATTTCCGATATATCAAAGCTTTCAATCCCATATTTTTCAATCGCCCTGTATAATGGGTGACTGGTTCCAATTTTAGCATCATAAATGTGTTGTTTCCATCTAATCTTAATATCTTGACGAGTCTGTCCCACATACAACTTATTAGTGATTTTATTAACTATTTTATAAACAATCATAGTATTATCGACCACCTCTTCTTTCCGCAGTCCCATATTCTAGAATAGCCAATGCTAAGTGTCATCTCTAGTTCAGCTTTCCCAAAATCTCCTTTTTTAAGGACATGTTTTTTCTGATTAGATTGTTTAGATTGCCTAGTTCCTTCTGGTGTTACATAGGAATAATCTGGACCCAACTCTTCCATCAAAGCAAAGCCCGTTGCCTCATAAACATCACCCTCAGAATATCTATTATCTGACCATGAAATAAGTTCTAAGAAACCATTCTCCTTACTCCAAACGCATAAATGTTTTAACAACTTGTCTGCCCCATCTACAACCTGAACACCGTCTTTAAAAACTAATCGATTAAGAACAAAAATATTGTCAAAACCTTGCCTGTGATGTTTATTTCCAGTAACCAACCCAACCAAAGACTCGTTATGGAATAATCCGAAGGCCACCTTAAAGACTGTACTTCCTTGTATGTGATTATCATCTAAAAATTTTTTAGCAATTTCTTTGTCAACTTCTTTGATGGAGCATTTCCTGGCAAAAACCTTTGATTCCATTGCTCCAAAAACAGATTTAAGAAAATTTTTAACTTGTGCTTGACGATTAACCCACTCATCTTCAAAAATTGTAATAAGACGAATTCCCTGTTCATTTGCCTGTTTCATTTTCTCGTAGTGATATTTTTCATGTTTTCCCTGCGCCTCTGTGTGCCAATACAACCCGCAATATTCAATGCCTAGACTGAGTGATGGGATGTATATGTCGATTTCTTTGCCTTTAAGAATAGAACGATTGCTCTGTTCAACAATTTCTTTAGGTAGGTGTTTTTGAGTAAAATCAAAAACTTCTAATTCTTGTAAGGAAACTGACTGGAATAAAACACCTCCCCATCCATTCTTATGGAAAGTACCTCTCACACTATTGGCGTTTAAACCATGTTGATTGCACCAATAATCCACTGTCTTATCTCCATTCTTTACCAAGTTATATATTTCTTTCACTAGAGTTAAATATTGATTGTGTGGCATATTCATCCTAGTCTCTCTCATGTCAGTCATGGCACTGGGGTTTTTTTCTATTTTCTTTTTATAAGCATTGGCCTGGGCCTCTTGAGAAGTTAAAAAAAGATCATTGTCTTTAATAATCTCTTTAATTTTATTAATATCAACTTTTGTAATTTCAGCAATTTCACTGTTGGTAATTTTTATTTTTTTTAATTCAATCACCCTTTCAATTTCTTCTTTTGTATATCTAATTTTACTGTTGATTAGGGCCTTTTTACCACATTCTGGAGAGCAATTAGTATACTTATTCTTTTTAATACCGTCATAATGTTTGGGTGTGAAAACCACACCACAAACTTTACATGGCCTACTCCTATCCACCTTTAACGATGTGTCTATATTTAAAGTTTTTAAAAATAGCCTAATTGCTGTACTAGAATAGCCTAATTGTCTACTTATTTCTATATTATTCTTTCCAATTGTTTTAAGTTTAACAATTAAATCTTTTTCATCTAGAGACATTCTTTTATTAAATTTACTTTCTTTCTCTTGCATCGTACCATCCTAATTTCAGAACAAATAAAAAACATGATATAAAATATTATACCATGTTTTTTATTTTTTGAAATGTTTTATTTTACCACAAATGATAAAAAAGGAGTTAGAAATCTAACCCCCTAATTTAATTAGGATAATTGACCTTCGATGTTTTCACCAAGTACGGATTTTCTTGGTTGATATGCAGCTAAGCAAAGGAAACGAAAGTGCGCTTCAGGCGAACTTAGTTCATGCATGGCCAATTTTAGTCTGCTATAAGGAGACAATTGATGCAAAGCCATTGTGTTAGCTTGGAGTAGGAATCCGGTAACTGAACCAGGTCTACGATTGCCAAGATCTACAAAACTAGTTGCACCAGCACCAGCAGCTTTTACACGACCAATGAATTTAGCAGAAGCAGCAGTCCCACCATCTTCAGAGCGATATACATTGAAGTATTTAGCTCCAGAAACAGCAGCAAGTGTAAGTGTTACAGCCTCACCAGCAGCAACAACTTGTGCTCCGCCATCATCAACTTTCTCAACAGACTCACCACGCTCATTAACTGCAGTTGCTTTGTACACATATGTACCAGCGCCCAAGTTAGAAGCAGGGTTAGCAGCAGCAGCACTAGTTAAAGTGGCAGGAGCTGCAGGAGATCCAGCTCGTGAACGAGCAGGACGAGTTTTGCCAGAAAGGAATCGTGAAGGCTCAAGAGAAACAAGAGCAGATGAAGTCCACTGTTTTCGTAACTCAGCACCAGTTGCTTCTTGAGCAGATCCAGAAAGCATGATTCTTTCTTTAGCAAACGCAATTTTGTTATATGCACTCAATGAGATAGGATCGAGGATAAACTTATCAGCAGACCCGTGTTGCATTGCAGATTTAACTGCCATGTCTTCGAGTGCACTTTGTGTAAGAGTTCCATTGATGGAAACAACTACAGTCTGATCTGAACCATACTCAGCAAACATCAAATCCTGTGTATTTGACAAACTGTCAGACATACGAATTTGTGCATCAACCCCAATCATATTGGGCATTTCTGCGATTGCATTTGGGTTACCATCAAACAAACCAGCATTGCTAAAATCTGCTTGCCCACGGAAAGCATCGAATTCGATGTCCGCAGAAAGCTTCATAGCAGCATCTGAACCAGATCGGTCTTCAGCTTTTTTACCGTCGAAAGAACCAATAAGATTAGCTGCAACAGATACACGTCGTGTAGTGCTGTAGTAACTCATTGGAACGATAGCACGAACATAGTTCGATGTATCTTCTTCGCCGATTCCACCTTCAAATTGGGCAGATCCGCCAAAAATACCGTAATCAAGTTGACGGTTAAATTGGATCAGAGTGCTTTTGGCATCTTTAATGCTAAGCATCTTCTGAAGTTTAATGTGGCTGTCGTCAAAAGTGACGTTTTCCATTACAGGAGAAAGATCTTCCACCTGCAACGCAGCACCCTGTGCAAGCTGACCTGGAGCGGCATTGTAACTACCTGCTTCAAGAGCTTTCAATAGATCGTTTAATTGTTCGACCATATTAGTTTCCTCCTGTTAATAGATGTCTAATAGACTCAATGTTTTTACTACCGGATTGGTAGAATTCGTTAATTTTTTCGCGTTCAACTTTTTCAAGCTTTCCGCCTCTAATCTTTGCACTAAGACGCTTAGAAATTTCGGTTTTATCCAGTTTGGATACATCCTCAGTTTTCTCATCCTTCTTAGCAGCTTCTTCTTCTGATTTAGCGACATACTCAATTCGTGTAATGGCTTTCTGCTTTGGAGCAGAGGAGTTTTTAACGAATTTAGCAAGTGCAGCAGTTAAATCTTTTAAGCTTTTTTCAAGCTTTTCCTTGTCTGATTTCAGTGTCTCAACTTCTGACTTTAAAAGCTTTGTTTCGTCTTTTTGCTCAGGTTTTTCTTCAACCTTAACTTCAGATTTAACAACAGCTGTTTCTTCAACCTTAACTACAGGCTTTTCTTCATCTTCTTTAGAAAGAACTTTCTTTAGAGATTCAAGATGAGCCTCAGCTTCAGATTTAGTCATAGAAGAATACATTTCGTTCATTTCCTTAATGTCTTCTTCATCATAGTTAAAACCTTGCTCGGTAGGAGCAACTTCAACTATTTGTTTTTCTTCAACTTTTGGTTGAACAGCAGTTTCAGATTTTTTAAGATCTACAACTTGTGTTTTTTCAGCTTTAGCCAAATGTTGAGTAAATTGAGATTCAACCTCACTGATCAGAGCGGCCATGTCTTTTTCAGAATACTTAATTTTCTTCATAATATTGCCTCTCCTTCCAGCGTTAATTAAACACCCTTAGTGGGCCATTGAACATCAAAAACCAACTCATCACCAGCAGCAGCTTCGGCAGTAGCCAATACTGTGGCATGGGTTTTAACAACCATTTTTTCGATTCCGCATTTGATAACTTCAAGCTGAATTTTAGAAACTTTTAAAGTATCCATTGCGTCATTTCGTGATGCAAATTCAATGCGATGAGGAGCAAATGCAACAAGATCGTTGCCAAAGACGTCCTTCGAAATTTGATCTGCAGCAACAATTTTCAAAGAAGCTTCGCTTGTGTTCAAGGTTAATTTTGGCCAGCCTGCACCATCTCGTGATTCAGAGACAGTAAAGCCTCGGAATTGAAGACGTTCTTTCAGACCACGAGCCAACGCATCAGCTTTTGCAAGTGATTTCATAGTTTTTCCTCCAATATTGGTTTTGGTTAAATTACTTCGTGTAGTACAAGAGTACATATGAAAAGATTACCATTTTTATATTAATTATTAATAAAATCAATAAGTTGTATTAAAATATCTTGCAAAGGTAAAATATTCAAAATGAGTGTTTTTAAGTATTTGGAAGTGTTTTTTGTGGTATTATATTATAAAGGACAATCTTTAATATATGAAAAAATGTTCAAAGTGCCAGGAGTTTAAAACTTTAGACGAATTCTATAGAAATAAGGCAAGATATGATGGATATTGTAATTTTTGTAAAAACTGTGACAAAAATAAGCCGATAAATAAAGAAACTAAAAAAGCTTATAGGGCTATATATAAAGTCAAAAATGCTGAGAAAATGAAATCTTATTATAAAGAATATTATTTAGGTCATAAAGACGCTTATTATGAAAGATGTAAAAAATGGGGCCAAGAAAATCCAGAACAACAAAGATCTCTTTGGAGAAAATATTACCAAACAGAGCGTGGTAAAAAAAGACATGCCTTTCAAGAAGCTAAAAGAAGGGCTCAGAAATTAAACGCAACCCCAAAATGGGTAAATATGGAAGAAATAAGAAAAATATATCTAAATTGTCCTCCAGGATATCATGTAGACCACATTATGCCATTAAATCATCCATTGCTTTGTGGACTTCATGTTCCTTGGAATCTACAATATCTTCCCGCTGAAGAAAATATTCGTAAAAACAATAAAGTCGAGGGATTAGATGGAAAAATCTAAAAGAGGTACTTTCATACATGGAATCGCATGTAGCTCCCACTTAGATTCAAGTGGTGAAAGAATTGACATTGAAGGTGTTGATATTTCTAGTTTAACCAAGGACGGAGCATTCAACTACGAGCATGACAGTAAAAGTCCATCTTCTATTGTTGGTAAAATTTTAGAGGCAAAAAAAATTATAAAAAGATCAGATTGTGAAAACGATCATCATAAATATTTCTGGGATAAGATTAAAATGCCGTTCATATATTGCGCAGGTGAGCTTTTGGACGGTGTTGGTCATAAAGAGGCTAGTGAGGTTGCTGCTATGGTGCGCTATGATCAACAAGAACCTATAAACAAAGATACCAAAAAACTTATAAATTTTTCAATCGAAGGAAATAGGGTTGAAAAACAAGGAGCTGTTATAACAAAATGTATAGCACGACGTGTCAGTATAACAGGAACTCCATGTAACAAGGTTTGTGAGGCAGAAGAACTCAAAATAGACCCGAAAGAAGAAAAACATTCAGATTCTGGTGATTTTAAATTCATCCAAGATATTATGTCAAAAGCTGATGAGCCATCTTGTCAAATCATGAAAGGCGAAATTCCCTTTCTATATAAAGCAGAAATTACAGATAAAGCTCCAGCAGCTCCAATAGCAGCTCCTACCGTTCCTAAAAAACCAAAAAAACCCATTACAACTATTGCCAGACCTAATACAGGATATGGTGCGATTCGTGACAAAACTAAAAAACCAAAAACTGGTTTTGGAAATGTAGTTCTTAAAGGAAAGAAAACTCCAGTCATAATGACTGCAGAACAGGCCGTTGATGAACATGATAAACTTGTAGGTGTTCTTGAGTCTCTTTCACATAAAGATGATAAAAAAGAAGCTAAAAAACAACGTAAAGAATTAAAAGAATATAAAGAGAAACTCAATAAAGGTGCTAAAAAGATTCACCCTAAAGATCCTGTTCTAGGACCAAAGCCTGCTATCAAACCTGCAAGTAAAGAATAT